>ENA-ORDA01000240-ORDA01000240.1-marine-metagenome-genome-assembly--contig:-NODE-240-length-58082-cov-7.011947_pt1 | contig 58082 bp, 42 predicted proteins | sample MGYA00237778_ERZ508506 | MGnify/ENA primary metagenome ERZ508506 (study PRJEB26177, sample SAMN06267891) | marine metagenome | isolation source: Monterey Bay, California, USA | place: Pacific...
CCCGGCTCACTCCGCATCCCATCGCAGACGAGACGGACGAGGACGAGGACGCCACCGTCCCCATCCCCTCGATGATGCACGCGCAATCGCCGGGGCGGGGACTTGACGCACGCGCAATCGCCGCCGAGCTCGCGTCCCCGCTGCAGGAGATCCAGGGTGGCGTCAGGGTCAGGCCCGGTGACCTGGACGCCGACCTGGTCAACTCGTACGAGAGTGTCAACCTGGTGAGGTCCGATCTGATCCGGGAGTTCGAGGCGAGGGGCGAGAAGCTCGTCGCTCTCCAGAGGGACAACGAGGCGGTGGCCAAATCTCTCGCAGACGCCGAGGAGGCCAAGGCGAGGGCCGAGGCTGAGTGCGCCCGATGGAAGGCGGCGAAGGACGAGATGGAGCGTCAGAGGAAGGTATACGTCGAGGAGAAGGCTGCGACGTCCGCCGCGCACGACTCGGCGCTCGAATCAGCCGCCGTCCGAGCCGCCGAGCTCGAGGCTGAGCTGGCGGGTGCAAACTCGAGGTGCGCCGCGCTGGAGAGCGAAAGGGCCGAGCGCGAGGCGACCGCGAAGGCCGCGGAGGCTTCGGCGATGGAAACTTACGCCGCATCGGGCGCTAAGGATGCGGGTAAGGCTGCGGAGCTTCTTCGGAGGATCGCCGAGCTGGAGGCTGAGGCGGCTGAGTCTGACGCCAACCTCAGGGAGGCGAAGCTCGCAAACGCAACCGCCGAGTCCGTCAAGGTTGAGCTCGAGCAGCGCCTGGCGCAGAGCGAGAAGGCCTTCGGAGAGATGGAGGCTATGGTCGCCGAGGCAGAGAGAACCGTGAGCGAGGAGCGCGCGGCTGCGGCCCAGGCGAGAGCCGAGGCTGCGTCCATGGGGGGGGCCGCCGCGGGTGTCGGCGCGAGGGTCCAGGAGTTGGAACTCTCCCTCTCCGCCATGCGCGACGCGGACGGATCGAGCGCGACGAACGCGACGCGACGCGGAACGTGCGGCGGCGCGCGCGAAGCTTGAACGATGGGCCAGCGGAGGGATGGACTTTGGCGAGTACGGCGATGACGGCGAACCGATCGTGCGGGAGACGACGCCGCCAAAGGCGAAGACCCCGCCGCCGCCGCCGAAGAGGACGCACGCCGCCGCGAGCGCGCCGTCGTCCGGCACGCAGACGGCCTCGTCGGCGTCCTGCCGGGCCATCTCGTAGGTGTCGATAGCCACGTCGGTCCCGCACGAGTTGGGGTCAAAGGGGGTGTCCAGCACGAACGGGTAGCACCGCCTGAAGTGGGCGTTGCCCGATGCGACGCCCAGCCCAAAGCCGTTGCACCCTGGGATGGACATGCACGCATGGGCGCAAGACTTTGGGTCGTCGTCAACCATGACATTGAACGACACGGGTCCGGGGAACATCAGCCCCTGGTGCGTGTCCGGCACCGTGCCGTCGACGTGGCAGTTGGTCGACGCGTGCTGCGTCAACGAAAAGGGCGACCTCAGCTCGTCGGGGCGCAGGTGCCGGAACGCCTTGGCCTCCTGGACGTTGAGGATGTTGTTTTCGAGCCGGTTGGCGACGCACGGCTTGACGAGCTTGAAGGCGGTGGCGCCCGGCGCCTCGCACGCGTGCTCGATGACCTGGGCATCGGTCGTCGCGCCGTTGTAGCTGGAGCAGCGCACCCAGTCGCAGTCCGCCTCGGCGGTCGCGCCGTTGGTGCAGTACCAGACCTCGTGCTCGCTCAGGCGGCCGCCCGCGCTTTCGCCGCGGTTGATCACCTCGACGAGCGCGAGGTCCACGGCCTCCCCAAAGTAGTAGGCGGCCCAGTTCTCGCCGTTGGGCCCCTTCGTCTTGTCGTCGCAGTAGGTGACGCTGTCGTCCACGCCGCTGTGGTAGATCGTCTGCGTGTGGTCCGTGGTGGGCGCCGCGCCCGGCCATTGATCGTGCGCCTGCTCGCACCCAAACGTGCGCGGCACGCCGCCACTGGCCGCATCGGGGTGAGTGCCCGGCGGGTGAACGGGCAGCGGCGAGTCGCACGTGCGCATCGGCACGACGGACAGCGTCTCGGCCCGGCTGTAAAAGTGCTTCCACACCGCGTGGTTGTTGTGGTGCGGGTAGCTGGGGCCAAGGGCGCCGGACCAGCACCCGTCGAGCACCTTGTGCATCCCCCCAGGCGCCTGCAGCCGCCGCTCGTTTTCCCCCGTCTTCTCCGCCTGCTCCTGCAACCGGCGGCCCGCCGGCGGCGGCGGCGGCGGCGGCGGAAGCGGCGGCCCGTTGTAGATGTACATGTCGACCCTGGCGTCGGCGGTGCACTGGTTAGGCACGTCGTCGATGTACGGCGAATCGAGCTGCTTGATCGAGCACCGAGGTTCGTCGTCGCCCGGCAAGTACGCAAACGCGCTGTCCACCAAGTACGCAAACCCGTTGCACGTGCCGTCGGCTCCCTCGTAGCTGACGCAGGCCCGCGCGCACTCCTCGAGCGTGGCGGCGAACAATTCTCCCGTGCCCAGATTGGTGGACTGTTGGGCCTTGCAGTCGACGCTTGCGTGCCGCTCGTACGGCAGCACGTAGACCTCGAGCGCCTCGTAGCGCCAGGAGCCGTAGCCGCCGCACACGCCGTTGGATGTGGCGAGGTCAAAGGGTTGGCTGGAATCCACGCGCTTGTGCTCGTTGACGTAGACGCTGGTGTGGTCCGGCGTCGTGGCGGTGTCGGCGCAAGCCCAAAACCGCTTGTCGCACCCGGGCGCGCCGCAGTTGCTGAACTGGTGCCAGACGTTGTTCTGGGGCTCGTTGTTGTCGTTGTAGGTAACGTGTGTGTAGTACTCCGCAAAGTCGTTTGCGTGGCTCCCGGTGGGCGATCTCTCAATCGTGAAATCGCTCGCCTCGGCCATGTTGCTCGCCCACCCGCCCGTCGCGCCCCACCGGTGGTACCCCAGCACGTTGTAGCAGGCGCCCCGACCCGAAAAGATCGCCCGGTACCGAATCTTGCTGGCGCTCGCCAGCAGCTCGCCCGCTGCGGTGTTGGGAATCTGCCAGCGCGAGACGCAGCCGCAGCCACTGTTGCAGTGGTTGTTCGACTGGCAGTTGGCGCTGGTCGTCATGTCGACGCGGGGCGTCCCTGGCGGGTCGACGTGCGACTCCTCAATCACCGCGCGGCCGCTCGCGTCGTCGCGGATGGTGCTCGGCGCGCACTGTGGGTCGTTCTGGCCGCGCTCCTGCACCAGGTACTCGCTCGGCAAGGCGTGGTAGTCGCCGCCCGGGTGGCAGCGGTACGGGCAGTCGCCGTAGTCGGTGCCCCACGCGCACAAGTTCGATGTGCTTCCCGGGCCCCCGTCTTCGCAAATGCCATTGTATGTCCGCTTGATGAGATTGTGCCAGCACGTGGACAAGCTGATCAAGTCGCTCAAGCTGCATCCTTCCGAAGTGGGTGTAGTAGTGTCTCCTGGTGGAGGCGGCAGCGTCGGTGGCAACGGTGGACTTCCCGGAGGTGTCGAAGGCGGCTGTAGCGGTTGCGCCCCTGGAGGGGACGGTGGGGACACGGGATGTGGGTAGAGTCCAATGGAGACGGCGTAGAGCGCCGCCGTTTTGCCAAGATCAAACGTGATCCACGAATTCTCATACCCTTGAGTCTCACAGAGCGTGGGCACCGCTTCGGTGCCACCAGTGCACGCATCGAGGACCACCGGGTCGTCGCTCGCGTCGATGATCTCGGACGTGTCGTCGTACTCGGCATCCTGCAGCTCTCGACGCATGCGCGCGCGTGATCGGTACGGTGCCGACTCCGGAGTGAGGGCGTCGCCGCCCATGTTGCCAGTGCTGCTGGATGCCATGTTTCCCGAAGGTCCGCCGGCAAAGAAGATGCGCGTTGGCGGGAGCAGACGTTGGTCGATGAGGGGCAGGATGGGTGGAGGCGGTGGCGTGGGCGGCGCTCCGAGCGAGGCGAGGTCCAAGAAGAGGTCACGGTAGAGCGCACAGCCGCTTGCATAAAAGACGGCGCACTGGACATTGTCCGAGCCTTCGAATCCGCCGACTCCAGCGTCGTCCAGGGCGTAGGCGTCGCCTGTATGTGCAAAACCGAAGCTAAGTTTGCGGATACTGGGCTTGCCGCTAAAAGCGGTTTGCACGTAGGATGACAAGCGAATGGTGGTGTATGTGTGCAAAGATGGAAGGAGCTTGTCCAAATTTAGAAATGATCCGACGCATTGCGCATCCAGAATCCCACAGACTGTTGTATGGTCGACATCCAGGACCCAATGATCGTGGAATCATCTACGTTGGTGTTTGTAAAGCCAACGACAAGATGTACATCGGTTTGCATCGGCATGCCATAGACGGTCGCAGCTGGAAGAAGACGCGTTACGAGGTACACGTGCGAAGCTCTGGGTGCATTCTGATTCATAGAGCTTTGCAGATCCATCAGTTTGAGTGGTTTGTATTGGAAGAGCTTCCAGCTGACATGCTGTGCGAAAACGAAGCGCACTGGATAGCCGATTTGAAGACGCAGCATCCCAATGGGTACAATCTAGATGCTGGCGGAACTGGTGGTGCCGGATCGTGGTGTGAGTCTTCAAAAAAGAAACGCAAGGACACGATGGCAACTGCTGAATCCAAGGCAAAGAGGTCAACATTGACAACCAATCAGTGGCAGATTGGTGACCTCCGCAAAGTAAACGCAGATGCTGCGGAAAAACGGTTGGTCGCGCTTCTGGAAAAGGCGAATACGTTGGCTGTTCCAGATGTTCCAAACAAAGAGCGTGTTCATGGCGCATTTTACCGCATCGGAACCAAGGTATACCGATACCAGAAATCGGGAAGGGGCATTCTGCACGAAATGACCAGAGAAGGCATTGAAGCCGAAAGAGAAGCAAAGCGTGTCGCGGCAGCCAAAAAGCGATCGGCCAAAATGTGAACATATATGGTTCGAGGGCATGTGCGCACAGGTGGGGTGGCAAAACGATATCTCGTGCAGCGCCATGCCCGGCGGTGGCATGGGCGGCGAGGGCGGCGAGGGCGGGGCCGGCGGCGACTCGGGAGGCGGAGACGGCGGTGGCGGATTGGCGGGCGGCGTCGGTGGTGGGGGTGGCTGCGAGGGGGTGGGCGACGGCGGCGGTGGAGGAAAGGGCGGAGGCGGTGGTGGCGAGGGTGAGGGAGGCGGGGGCGGTGGGGGCGAGGGTGGAGAATCTGGAGGCGGCAACGACGGAGGCGAACCGGGTGGGGCAGGCGGCGAGTCGGGCGGGGGTGGACTGGGCGGCGGCGGCGAGGGCGGTGGCGAGGGAAACAGCGCGCAATCGAGCCGTTCGGGACCTCCGTTTTCGCTGAAGAAGACCACGGGGTCGGCTCCGAGCACGATGCCGGTGGCCACATCGGTGGCGTCCGGGTGGTAGAATGCGGATATTACGAGGGAGCTGGGAGAGTTGCGGCGAATGCCAAGGTAGTAAAAGCCCGTGGACGCATCCTCCATGACCACCGCGGTCGCAGTGTGCGGCGCTTCGGTGGTAGGTACATGAGACGAGTTCAATCGCACGCGCTCGAATCCCGGATGGAGTTGGTTGGTTGTGGTGGTGTCCCTAATGTAGCCGGTGGAGCCGGCGCCGGGGTCGGGTATGACGTAGAGAAGGCCATAGCCCGGCACGTTTACGCCCCCGTCAAACTTGAGAATGTAGTCGTTTTGTGGTGGCTGATCCGTGGGATCATAGATTGGGTCTTGGTCGTAAAAGTAAAAGCAATAGATGCCGGTTTCGACGTGGTAGTCCACACTCTCCAGTGTGCCCGCTGGCGCCGCGGGCGGGGGCGGAGGGAGCGGCGCGAGGCCGGGCGCGTAGGGCGGCGGCGAGGGTGGTGGCGGGCTGGGCGGTGGGGAGGGCGGTGGTGGGCTGGGAGGTGGAGTGGGCGGCGGTGCAGGGGAGGGTGGCGAACGCGGCAGCGGTGGCGGCGGGCTGGGCACGGGCGGTGGCGGCGGTGGCGGCGGTGGCGGCGGACTGGGTGGTTCGGGTCCAAAGGGCGGCTTGCTAGGAGGCGGTGGTGGAAAATCCGGATTGGGCGGCGAGGGCGGCGGTGGCGAGGGTGGTGGTGGTACGGGAGGCGGCGAGGGCGGCGGCGGGCTGGGCGGTGGCGAAGTGGGAGAGGGAGACGTGGGCGGTGGAGATGGCGAGGGCGGTGGCGGAGAGGGCGGCGGCGGCGAGGGAGACTTTGTGCGTATACACAAAAGTTTTTGGTATCCCTGAGCGTCGCGGCGCCCCTCGTAGTCCATGTCTGGTCGGTAGTCGCAGAACCAGACTCTGTTTTTATGTATGCTGAAAAAGCATCCCGAACAATCTGTGCCGAAGGGCACGTCCCAAAGCGTTTCTGGCCAGTACGGCCCGGCGATTGTCCGAAACGCATCGAGACAAGTGCCAGCATCACGAATTGGCTCAAGAAAACCAGCATCATTGGGTGACGTCTCCGATGAATAAAAGCCGGAACAGGTTTGTGGTAGTTGTGTCACGAAATCTTGGTAAAAGTATGGCGACTCGTTACTGAGTGCAAGCCCGCTGTAAGCCGACATGACGGCGCTTCCCTTGTTGGGAGACACGCTTGGATTTAGATATCACCGCGCTAGCGCGCCACGCGCGCATCCTTATAAAAATTCACGCACTCGCGCACACGCGCAATGTCCAACACCCTCCCGACGACGGGCGTCGCCCGCGTCATCTTTTTTTACAATGCCGCCTTTCCGCCCATGGCCTTTGTGACGCTGATCTACGTCGGACTCGCAGACGCCGTCTTTTCCATCAACCAGCACATTGGCAAACGCATGCATCCACGACTGCGCGAGGCGACGCGGTTGGGCTACGTGACCCTGAATGCGTGCATGTCGGCCGTCCTCGGACTCGCACTGTGGGCCAACTGTGGCACGGACGATGCGTGTGCCGACCAACCATTGTATCGACGCACGTGCTTGCTCACAGCCTCGATTGTGCTCCTTGTCATCGGCGCGATGCGCGTCGCCGACCGCATCTTTGTGCCCATGTTGTCGGTGTACGAGCTGCTACCAGCGCCTCATGCGGGCTACGAGACGTGGTTGCGAGCACGCGTCTTGCACGGGATTGCGCTGTGCGTCTTGCTCATGTGCATGGCCGAAGCCGAAGTCATGGGACTCGTGCTGATGCTGGCCATCACCGGACGTCGTGCCTTGGCACAGATACCCTCGGTGGCCACATTGTACACTGTAATGTTACGACTCTACGCACTACTACACACGTCATGGGTCTTAAACGACGACTGTGCTGAAGCCACCACGAAGCGCATGCCAGTGGCCGTGCTCGCCACGCTCCTTGTGGTCTGAGGCGCTGCCGTCAGAGAGTTTCATCCTCGTCTTCGGCTTCGGGAATGGCACACGACGTTCCGCCATTGCCAGGACGTGCGCGTCGCGCCTTTTCGTGCCGCGTGAGTCCGCTGCTGCTGGCCACCGCCGCAGCCAGACGCGGTGTGGGTCGTTTAAGAATGCTCTTGCCATTGCCACTCTTGCCGCCGCTGCCACCACCACCACCACCACTGCCATCTGGCGGGGTGGCCGTGGGCGTTGGAAGGCCCTCGGTTCCTGGTCCGGCAAAGGGGTCCGGGGCCGGAACAGTGTTGGCTCCCGCGAGCAGTGCCGTGTGCACGCTGGTGCCACCATTGGAAGAGGTCTCGCCGCGCAGCACGGCCACCAATCGCGTAAGCTGCTTAGTCACGCACACGAGCACCGATGTGACGATCATGAGGCCGAGAATGGAGAAGATGGCCGAGGACGCGAGCAGCGCAATGGTGGCGTTTTCGGTCATTGTAAAGCCGCCATTGTGTACCTCAATCATAGGACGGGCGTCCTGTTGGGCGAGGATGGGTGGCGAGGGTGGGGCGTAAGCTGTCGCGTTTGTGGTGGTGAAATTCGTAGTGGCGAGCAAGTCATTCGAGGCGTTCATTTTTTGGATTTGTGGCGGTCCATGCACACGCTCACGCACACACACGCGCTCCCAAACACCTCACACACTAGGAGACACACACGTAGGTTGTGAGTTAGCGCATTGGCGCAGAGCGCACTCGTCTTGGGTGGCAAGTTGGCAGCCTGCATTGGCCCCGGTTTGCGCTACTAGTTGGTGACCCCTGCAAGCGCGGACTCGACGCCGCCGTCGACCATAATGACGTTGACGAGTAGGAAGATTCCCAAGTAGAGCTTGGCCGTCAGGCTCAGGAGGCAGTAGATGAGCTCGGAGCCCCAGTAGAATCCCGGGGGAAGGTATTGAAAGAGAATCTGAGGAATCGTAAAGCTCCAGAAGATGATGACGGTGCCGTAGATCGCTCCGTTGACCCACGATGGGATTTCGCGATCGGTAATCTTGCCGAGGTCGTGCTTGGCCCATTCCAAGTGTACGATGATGATGACCCATGCGGCCATCATGGTGAACCACCCAAAGACGTGTGGCACCATTCTCCGAAAAAAATTTTGTCGCCGCTGGGCTTGCACAAAGTAGTCCGACTCGGCGCCAACAACCGTGTTGGTGGCCTTGATGTCGTAGAGCGGGCGATCGAGCGTCCACTGATCTTGAGAGATGATCTTGAGGGCGGTGGGATCGTTGCGGTACCGTTCAATGGGTGTTGGCAGATCTTTGCCCGCTCGCCAGAGGGCAAACTCGTAGGGGCCCACAGGGCGGTAGTGCACGGTGGTGTCGACGAGGGCCTTGGGGGTCGAGATGTATTCAGTTAAAAACCCGAGTACCATGGTCGCCCAGTGGAGCCTGCCAAGCACACAGATGCATTGGTGGCGAGTAGTGCACAGTGTAGAATTTGGCTTGGGGAATAGGGTTGAATGGCATGGTTGAAGACATGAAGATGCCCGCGAGGATGGACTGCTCGCGCAGGCCAATGGAGATGGCAATGCCCATGGCCATCACCGAGGCACTTGCCGAATACTCGAGCCAGCGCCACCATGCGAACGCGTCGTCGAGCTGGCGCCAGTAGAGAAACCAGGTGCGCTCAAAGATGCCCACGAGGAGCGCCCAGAGGTGGAAGACGGCCGAGATGGCAAAGAAGCTGATGGTGAGGCTTGCAAAGTTGACGTGAATGTTGTTGTCGTGCAGCCAGTGCTCGTTGCCCCCAATGTCGCGCGCGTTGTTGTCGCCCATGTGGGCCGCATCGGTGCCATTGTACCCCGGCGACCAAACGGACATGTTGTTCATGTAGACCTCCACCGTGGGAATTTGCGAGATGCGAAAGATGGTCACCTTCATGTGCTCGGTGTCGCGCCACATGGACAGGCCCCAGCGCCAGTAGGCCATGTGCAGCGTGAGGAAGATCATGGTGGTGTGCGCCACGAAGCAGATCAGGTTGGTCCACCAAACTGCGCGGGCGCAAGTGTGCTGTGAGCATGGGGGTTGTGGGTGGCGAGTGTGGCGTTTGAGTCTAAAATGCGCTACTCCATTGCGCTGCAGTCAATCTCACGCCCCAGCAGCAAAAGGGCATGCGCAAATCGCCAATCTTGTTGACCACGCTCGTATTGGGAATGCGCCGCTTGTGTGTCGATGCCGCATTCACCGAAAACCAGTCGGATCCGTACACGGGCATGAGCTTTACCTGGTTGCCCTCGCGATCGGTGACGGTCCGCTCGCGCTCCCACCCGCGCTCATCCAGCTGCTGGCGCTGGTCCTGGTTGCTCTCGTCGTAGTCGTAGTAGGTGCCATCGGGCTTGATGGCACGCTTCTCGCCACGGAGTTCCAAAAATTTGTCCCCTCGCCGATTGTACGGGTGCGTCAGGTACTCGCGTCCACCACGGGTGTGGTCGTGTGCAATCGGATTGGGACGATTGAAGAGCGCCCCCGCTGTCGGCACAGGGGCCGTCCCATTGTTGGTGTGCTTGTTGAAGCCCCACGGGGAGGCGGTGATGCCAGGAAGCCGCGCGGCCGTATTGGCCACCTTGGACGTCTCCTGCTGCCGCTGCGCGGCCACGTGGCGTGCCCAGCGCTGCTGGTTTAGGAGTTTAATGTCCCCAATGGAACGACGCACGTCTGGGCTCGTGCTGTGCATGCGTGGCTACGTGCGTGTGCGCGCAGATCCGCACACACACACACACACACACAAACACACGACTCGCACGACTCGCACGACACACGGGTTGCAACGCGTTCTTGCCTGCCAAAGACGACACGCGAATCGGCTTATGGGGCTCGCGCACGCACAAGTGGTCACGCATGTGCGTCCGCAAACCCGGCACCAGCCACCCCCCAAATTGGTGACGCACGCGCACTGCTGCGCGAGTGCGCCGCTAAGCCCGCGATCGCGGAGTGTGTGGTAGATGACCAAGCATTCGCGATCGCGCAACCGCAACCGCAACCGCATCCATGGCGCCCAAGCGAAGCCGCAAGCAGCAGGAAGAGGAGGAGCAGCCAGACCCGGAGGTGCAGCCCGAGGCGGAGGACCCTCCCGCGCCGGCAGAGGACAATGACGACGACGACGAGGAGGAGGACAATGGCAACGCCGAGGAGAGGAAGAAGAATCGCAAGAAGCGTTCCCGTGCCGTGGCACGACGCAAGGGCTACCGCTACATGGCCAACCGCGCTGGCTACTCGGCCACGCTGCCGAGTGCCGACGCCTCGCGCGATGTGACGGCCAACCTGCTGTCCATTTCCGAGACGGTGCGAGCGTGCCGCTGGACGCCACGCCTGCCCAATGCGGTCACCTATGGCGGTGACATGGACGAATACAAGCGCCGCATGAAGCTCTCGACCGAGTCGCTGCCTCCCAAGGCGGCTGCGGTCATTCGGGGCAATGCCGAAGTGTTTGCGCGTCGGGTGATGGACGAGGCCGTGCAGCGTTCTTTTGACGCGGGCAAGACGCGCGTGTCGGCCAACATTATGATGTCCGTGCTGCGTCCGTTGCAGCCCGTGCTCGACTTTTCCTTTGTGGCGCCCATGGGCCTCGTTCGCCACGCTCAGACCACAATTGTCGGCGCCGAGGGCAAGCAGACTCCCGCTCTGGCCTTTGGTCCCGACGACGATGCGCAGATGAAGGCCGAGGCGGCGTGGATTCCCAAGCAGGAGGCGTTTGCCAAGCAGGTGAACAAGAGGCAGGCGGACAAGCGGACCGAGCGTGCCGCCAAGATCAAGGCCAAGAAGGACGGCGACAATGCCGCTGCGGCACCGCCCCAGGCCAAGAAGACGCGTGGTCGCGCGTAAACAGCTCGCGCAGTCGTGTGCGCTATACGAAAATGACGAGTGTGGTTGATTGTGTTTGATTGTGTTTGAATGTGCCGCTCGTGTCCACGTGTATCGCATCACAAAATTCAACAAGACAAACGTTTGATGACCTCTCGCTAAATCCACACCATTCGCATTCGCGCCGCGGCACCCCAGTAGCGTCTAGCCATTTAGTGGTACACCAAGCACAGTATCAGTAGAGAGCCACAGCGCAAACGCATCGCGTGTCCATTGTCGCATGCGTGCTTCGATGCCAGACGAACACGCCACGGACGACGGCGGCATCGTCGAAGAATACAACCCTTCGGTCGCCACAAGCAGCACAGCCACCGAAGACACGCTTGCCATGCAAAAGATGCGGCTCAATGAGGCGCAGTGGGCACGGATTCTGTCCGAAAACTACCAGATGGACACGCTGAGACAGCCGGAATCGTCCACAAGTGCACATGTGCATCGAGCTACTTCGGCCTTGACGCCCTCCGATTTGCACGCCGTACAGCAAACGGCGTATGTGCTGTCGCTCGAGGGAGACCAACCAAATCCCAAGTGGACGTGGTGGGAGACGGCGCTCGACTCGATGGTTCAAAGTGCCCAACCGGCACCCGCGATGACGCATACCGAACTCTTGATGCCACCCGAGAGCGCGGGGGATCACGAGATGCACTTTGCGCTCTACCTGGGAAAGCAGGCGCACTGGGGAAGCACCTTTGGTGGCGGCAAAAAGTTTTACCTCGATCCGCAGGGCAATAGTAAGAGTTGGCGTGCCATCCCCATCGTGGGGCAAGACACCGTGCGTCGCTTGCGTGTCGAGTGCTCCAAGCACGCTGGCACCTCCTATGGGCCCGTTCATCGGCTCTTCAACTATCCGTTTTCAGTTCCTCCGGGACGCAGCCTGGCGTGGATGCTCGACGACACCGTGGGGTCGCCGGCACACTGCGCCTCGCTCACGGCGCGATGCCTGCGTCGCGCGCTTCCCGAGCTAGGATTGTCGCGTCCAAGCGCCTGGTACGGCCCGAGCACGCTCTACTTGGAGCTGGCACGGGAATCCCGCATGCGCTCGTACAAGCAATACATGACCGAGGATGCGACGGTCAAGGCCACCGTTGAGATGGAGCGCGCTTCCAAGAGCGCCGTCATCCTGCTCCGAGGCAGCGACGATGCCGTCGTGGCACTCAGCCACGAGGAGTGCCAGTGTGGCATCGAACTGCTGACCTCCAAGACTGTGGATGCGACAGTGGACGGCGATCCCACCACCGAGCGGCTCACGCAAAAAAATCTGGCTCGTGCGCTGTTGCGTTGGTCTCAGGTCAATCGGGGCGGAGCGGCAGGAGTACAGGCGGCGGGAGTCGCGACAGTGGACACGCATGTAGAAGACGATGGGTCGGGGGGCATGTTTCGGAGAGATTGATGCGTGTAGTAATACCGATTTACGACTTTTTTTAAAACGACGCAAACGCGCTCACCTTGTGACAACAACATACACATCTTGTGGGCGGGTGTAGTTTGGCGCCTGGTCACAAGCCCGCAGACATCATTGGTAGATGGTCTGCGGCCTCGTCGCCGTGCTCGTGGCAGAGCATCTTGTCGAATGCCGGATTGGGAAGATTTGCGCGACCCGAGGAAGCGGACGCGTATCGCTGGCCGTTGACCATCGGGTTGCCCTCGCGAAGGGTTTCGTAAAGACGCAAAAACGTCGTGCTTGGCGCGTTGCGCGGGGTTTTTACACGTGAGCGGCCACCCAAGAGTGCCTCGCGTGCGAGGCGCATGCGAAGGTAGGCTCGCCAATCGGGTGCGCGTTTGGGGCATCGCGGCAGCGACGATGGAACGAGTCCCGTCTTGCCCAGATCCATGTGTGGAACCGTGCAAAGCGAGAGCGTCGTGAGTCGAATCACATCTCCGGCACCGATGCCCAAGCGGCGCATTTGCGCACCCAGCACGCCAATGGACGATAGCTGTGACTGAATGGGTCGGCCAACCCATCGCACAGATCCATTGGGTGATACCACTTGGTGGTGAAACGCGGTCACGATGTTGTCCAGTTGTGCTCCCAGAAAGCGCTCCGTAATGGCGAGTGCGCCCTTGGACACGAGACGCATTGCGCAAATCGAGGCTGCCGCCTGGTTTGTGGTGCCATTGAGGTCTTGGCCAAGACGCGTGCAAAGAATGTTGACCAAAAGATCGTCGGGAAGCATGGACCACCGACGCTTTCGTGCCTCATCCTCGCTTTCCTTGCACATGAAGATGCTTTGCAGTAACATCATGCGATGCTCGAGTTTGAGAGCCTCCTCGTCTGTGTCATTGGTTTGCATTGGCGTTTCGAGACTCGCTGCAAGGGCCCGTTGGCGCACTTTGGCAACTTCGAGCAAACGAATGCGACGGCGCTTGTGCGAATCGTGTACCGGCTCGTAGAGGGCAGCACTGTCTTGTCGGAGTTGTTCCATGTGCATTTGACCATGGTCGATACGAGCCATGGTACTGGCGAGGGTGCGCTTGTGCCGTTTAGAAAACGTGTACGGCTTTTGGGACAACACGTTGACTTGATTCGCGGCTCTCTGGCCCTCACGATCGCATTGGTAAAGGATCGACGTTTCTGGCTGCGTCTTTCGGTAGGAAAGTGACGTTTCTAGATGCGTTTGGAGTTGCTGTCGGTACTTGTTCTTTTTGATGAGCAACCGCACCGATGGCATATTTTCCATCGTGTCGCAAAAGTTGGATTGGTTTTCGTCCGTCATGCGTTCAAGGCGATCGCTCCAATCCGAACTCGTCGGCCGACGCGCAAACAGTGTTTGTTGAGGCTTGATGCAGGAAACAAAGAGTCGCTGTATGACGCCCAACTCTTCAGATGGCACGTGCGTACATCCTACAACATCGTCGGGGCCGAGCATGAGCCCAGGGTTCTTGCTGGTGTACCGCACCGATGGCTCGCACAAGTCGATGCCATAGGCGCCTTCGTCGGGATATTGACGCTGGTGCTCCTTGCGCGTAATCCACGCATTCCACGCCTTTCCGGGAGGCCACAGCCACAAGAACTCGCGGCCCATTTCCAAGTCGGGACCATCATTGCCACCCACGGGTGCGACGGTGCACATGCGCGAGGCCCAGCAGTACATTGGCTTGCCACCAATGGAACCCTCTGGACTCGCAAGGCGCACTGCCATGACTTGCGTCACAACGTAGCCGCTGTGTTGTCCCTTGTCTGCATTCAAAAAGCGTTCCGCCGACATGCAGCCGTTGCCGGCCATGTCCTCAAACGCATCGAATGTGATTTCGACTGGATGATTATTGTCGTATTCTATGGACGATTTTGGTACCCTGTAGACCTCTTGCGTAACCGGGTGTATGAGCAATGCTTGGCACGGCTTGTGTTCGTCCGATGACATGTATCAGTGATGCACTGCGCGGTCTGCCGGATGCTGGAATGGCCACGCAGTTGCATTCTTACCGAACTCTGCCGCACTCTCCGCAAGGGAAGATGTTGCGTGAGCACGCACGAGACGTGTACATTGAGCGCGCCGTTTTTTTCCTCTCAAACACACACACCAAAACCCGACACACGCAACACGCGTAACACGACCACACTAGCCAATGGTATTCCCGTACACGTCCATGCGCGGTCCTTGCGTGCAATAAACTTTGGCATTTCCGCGCGGTTTCGGGGGAGGGACCAGTTCTTCCATGTCCACGTCCATCGGAGTCGCGTTCCCATTGGCATTTGGGTCTTCCGATCGCCGGTCGGGCTCATAGCCCTGTGCGTCCGGCTTGGGGAGCGTGTGCCAGATCTGCGCATTTATTCCCTTGCCGTCGGCATCTCCGCCGTATTCGTAAAGTCCGTTTGGCACATCCGTCGTGGTCAATGTTGGACACTGGCGTGGGTTGAAAACGTCCAAAACGGTTCGAACTTGAAGTGGCACGGCAATGCGCATCGTCTTGGGGTGGGCCACAAAGGGTGCCTTGATGAGGTGGTTGAGACCTTTGGTGACATTGATGTCGATGCGCGGCCAAACATATGCCAATACGACCTCGTCTAATCTATCGACAAACCAGCCACAGGTTTTGGGATGCCGGGTGGCCTGGTCCTTGATCTTTTCCTTGATGTAGGACCACGCCTGCATTCCCGAGTCTTTGCGCTCGACCTCCTCGGCTAGATTGTGCATGCTCTCGTATTGTACGAGGTCCAGGCGCTTTAAAAACTCTTCTCGTCCCGCGGCGCTGTCGAGAACGCCCATCCGCACGACAATGTACTCTTCAAAACGGTACCGCACAGTGTTCATAAAGCCCAGCGAGTTTACAAACTTCCGATGGGAACTTGAGGCACGCAGATTGCACTTGGACGCCCTAAAGTCGACAAACTCGGCAATGGCCGCTCGTGCCTCATTGTCGAGTGCCATGGCACGTTCGTCGAGCACCCAGAAATGTACGCCTCGACGTCCACTGTAACAGCAGAAAAAGTGTGCAAAGCCAAACTGGTTCATCAATAGGCTCCACAGCGTCAGCACCGCAATGCCGGCCACGGGCCACGCGTCGTCGCACGCGTCCAGGTTGAGCTCTCGTTTCTCGTTTGGGTTCTGTGGATCGAACGGTCCATCGTGCAGGTCCAACCAATCGTAGTCGTTTAGATCAATGTCGAAGCGGAGCTCGTTTCGATACGGACGTGGTGGGTCTGGGTCGGGCACCTCGCCCGTCGATTGGTCGACCGGCTTGGGTTTTCGCACTTGCTTGTACCAGACGGGACCGGCGTGCACCGCCTTGAGACCGGGCATGGTGTTCATGAGCCGACGAAAGTCGGCGTCGTCCTTGGCCGTATTGTAGCGCTTGTAATAGTTCCCGTCGAGGGTGATCTCGCGCTGGATCAGAGGGTCGCCATTGAATGTCAACAAGCGCTCGATGGCTCGTGCAGGATAGTGCTTGGCATAGTAGGTGCTTAAGAGCTCCTCCTTGGTAGGGGTTGGCATAGAGGTGGCCACACATGCGCCGCAAAGGGACGCACACCCCGCAAGACTTTTAAGATGAAAAAGTGCTCGGGTTTCTAAGAGTGGGACAAAGTCTTTAAAAGTGGGGCAAAAGCTTTAGACTTTTTCTAACTCGAAGTGCCCGGGTTTTTGACTCACGGAAAAAGTAAAGAGAACGTCCCACCTTTAGAATTTTTCAAGAGGGGTGCTAGAAGAACCAACCAACCTTTAGAAACACGAGCTCTTTTGAGCCATACGTGCAGTGCGTTCCCTGCGCAGTGAACGCTACCGCCCGACGAAATACCCGAGCACATTTATAACCCGATGCGCTTTGGCATGGCATCTGGTCGACCATGCCGAGTCAGTTTAGCTCGACTGGGTCGGACGAAGTAGCCGGCAACGAAACGCACTCGTTGTTGCGCACCGAAAAGAGCTTGCAGTGCTCTTCAAAGTCCTTTAAAAATCCCAGCTCGGTGTTCGTGTGCTTGATATTCTTGCCGACGCCACTGTCGCGCACAAAGGCCAACTGCTCCTCGAGGAGATCGTCCGAGTGCTTGAGGCCAGCGGCATAGATTCCAGAGACGCGCTCCACCTCGGACTCGGCAGTGCTGCGATCTTCAACCATGGTGACCAGGTGCTTCTTGCACGCCGACAACTTTCGCGCACGCATGGATACCAGGTGGCGTGTGGCGAGCGTGCGCGTGTAGCACGTGTAAAGCGTCGCAGAACGCTCCTTGAGTTTCGTCGCGTAGTCCTGCATCGTTTGGGTATAGATGGGTCCCAACTGAACGTCGCCCTCGAGCAAGTCCTTGATGTGATGCTCGCTATCATTGGCATTCTTCATCGCACCCTGGTGTGCCTCCTTGAGCATCTTGCTCACATTGGAAGCAGCCGACACACTCGCGTCGTATTCGATTCCGGCAAGGAAGACGGCCATGGTGGCCTCGGCTTCGTCTTCGTGTGCCTTTGCGAGTATCGCGCACACCTTTGCCAAATCGGTCTCGACACTCTCACGCCACTGGGGACCGTGTCCGGGTCCGGGGGAAACGGAAACGACCGTCATAGGGCTGTCGAGTTCGGTCATGCGCTCTTGTAAAACGGCGACTTGCGCAGGCACACCTTTACCAAACACTCACACTCCGCAAGTACACACAGTACTAGCGCGGAAACCGACGCTCTACACCTCCACCGGCGGGCGCATGTGCGCCATAATCTCGATCATGTGCGTGATGCCTTCCACGTTCTCGAGTTCCATGGGCGGCTTGTTGATGAGCTCGAAGGTCAAGGTACCGATGGAAAATGGCACGTATGGCAGATCAGTGTTTTTGTTGGCGTGATGGCGGCTCTTGGCAGTGCTCATAAGAAACTGCGCCGCCTGCTCGACGGTGGCAAAGTTGCAGAGCTTCTCGGGCTTCCAATCCTGGTCGAATTGGTGCTGGTCCACGGACCGGTAGACGGTCCACTGTAACGTCTCCACGTTGTAGCTCATCGTGCCGTTGTTCGTGACGGGGACGATCACCACGTGGTACCACTGATCGGTCCGGTAGTTTTTCCACGTGGCGAGGGCCACAAAGGGACTTGCACCATCGTTGACGCGCAGCTGATCCATGACCGTTTGCGCCAGATCCTCCATGCGGCACTGCAGTGGAAGGCGCTGGCTCCCGAATTGCACACTCCGCAAGAGTTAGGATTTGCGCCGCGTTACTGATACCAGGAAGAGTGTTGGGTGCGAACATCGCTGACGCGTACAAGCTTGTTTCCGTCTACCCATGCCTCCAAACTTGCGCTTGTCCCGACAATTTGAACACTCGCCACAATCACCTCGCACACACTCGCGACACTTGCCACATCGTTTTGCACGAGCACTTTTGTGCTCGTTTATGAATCGCGGCATTGGTGGAGGCGGAATTTGTGTTTTTGGTGGCGATGGTGGCGATGGCGGTGGCGAAGACGCACTAGACTTTGACAGAGGATAATGTGCCGCGCTCAAGAAGAGCAAAAGGTTTGCCTCGTCTACGGATACCATTTGCGCAACTCGCTCTCACAAACGGACCAGCCTCTCACTGGGATAGCGCGTTCCTACCTAATTATAATAAAGCTCACCCGCCACTAATGGTCCACTGCGGGTGCACCGCAAAGCTGCGCGCCTGCTCTATCATGTCGTTTGTCGAATTCAAAGCGTGCTGCACGCTCGGTTGCACCTGCAGCGCCAGCGCGTGCGCCACACCTGAAGCCTTGGCCAGGTTGGCCGTGGCCGTCTCGGTATTCTTGACGCTCGCAACGGCGTGGCCCACGAGCTCATTCATCTGCTCGCCGTCGACGCGATCGAGTACGTGGTTGACGCGCGTATACAGTAAGCCCATCATGGTGATAACAACTCCCATGAATGTGACAAAGACGAGGCCCAGAACAATAAATCCGATGCGCGATGACCGTTCCACACAGGAGCTGTCTTCGTCGTCGTATCGACGATCCGATTTTCTTCGCGTGTCAAGCAGCGTCGTCGCTTGTGCAAAGGTTTCGTTGCCGGCACCGCCCCGGTCTTCCTCGGGCGACACCACGACCCGTGTCGATAACGGATTGCGAACAAACCCGCGCAAGGCGTGTAGATTTTCGGCCGAAAAGGGAATTGACGCGTCAAGACGCAACCGTTCCATGTCGGGGATAGCCGCTACAGTGCCCACCTCGCTACTATTAGAGAGGCATGCGCGTGGCGCCAAATCTGCGCTAGCTAAGCGTGAACATGGGTACACGACAACATTGCACGGACAGTCTGCTTACAATGTCCACTTCCGTTGACGTTTACACGCTTCCGAGGCTGCCTTCTACGAATACCCGTGGCCCAACACGAGTTTGCACGTGTATGCTCCTACTTTTGTTCGTGCTCGTCGTTGTTGCAATTGTACCAAGCGCAATGATTTCGATAGGGGAAGGTGACGGATTTACGGTTACCTTGCCAACCACTGCCATGGGGGAGGCGCCACTCACACTCGCAAGCACGCAGCGAGGCGTGCCTCCAATGCCCGAGGCGGCGCGACGCTTTGCGATTGCACGCGCTCAGTGGCAGGCGGCGGCCGTGGCGGGTGCAGATCGCGACGACCCCGAAGTGTTGAGCGGGCTCAGCACAGGCTGGCGAGACGCACTCGAAACCGCGGATCACGCGCAAGCGCGACTCATCGCAGACGTGGCACACACTTTGGGGTGGTTGGTGGAGCAAGCCCACGCTCCGCGCTAACTCCGCGATTGCGGCGCTGGCAATGTGCAACTCGAACACCTCCAGCGAAGACTCAAAGTGCCCTGTCGCCATGCCGTTTCCCAAGGCCAAAAAGGGCTCGCCTGCGCTTAAGAGGTCCATGGACAATACGCTGAACGCCAGCTACCAAACCCGCCAGTCCGTTTCGAAGATGTGGTCCACGGCAGCGTCCTGCCCACTTTTTTTGAAAAAGGCGACCAAGAAGCCGTACCGCATGTCCAATGGCAGGATGAGCCCAAAGTATCGCAACAATCGGGCACTCTCGACGCACACCATCAAGGCCATGGCCTCGGGTGCGGCCGCCAACGCATCGGCACTGATTGAGCGCGAAGCACGCATGCTGCGCTGCGACACCGTTGCGGAGACGTCCAAGTATCCCATGCAGCCAAGCGTGACCCGTTCGGCGGCGGGTCTCTACGAGCATGCGGTCATCTCCTACTGCCAGACGCTGTTTGGACACTCGGTGGCGCTCAAGGATAGCTTCACCAAGTCGAAGCCTGGGGCTCCCGGCGAAAAGGTGAGCAAGTTTTCGCGGGTGTCGGTTCGGTCCACGCAGGCGGGCGCAGACACTGTCAACAGCCGAGTGAGCAACGCCACTGGCTTTGTGCCGCCGGTCATCAACGTGACGATCAAGGAGGAGACCAAGAAGCCCAAGAAGAAGCCGGCAGAGGGGGATGCGGCGGCTGCGCCATGAGCTAGTATTTTAGAATTGCGCGCTTGCGTATTGGAACCCGCGCGTGTATGTGTGTGTGTATGTGTGTGTGTACGCGTGTGTATGTTTAAACTCGGGTACGCTTCAAAACACGGCTTGCATCTAGGACAAGAGTGCCAGCCGACAGTTGAGAATGTAGTGGTGACCAGTGGCCATCTCGTCCTCCTCCGAATCTCCAAAGAGCATGTCCTCGGTGATGGAGTTTTCAATCGTGTCGTGCACCTGCTTCATGGTTGGCAACGAGGTGGAGAAGACCTCGCTTCGCAAATACTTGTCGTCGGCAAATGTGGCGTGCGCGAGTGCCGTCACTATGGCACAGAGCGGCGCCACGCCCTCGGAAGGCGACGCCTCGGCCGCTCGGTAGACGTCCTCCTTGATGGAATTGGGCTGGGAGGCCGCGTATGAAATGACCATGGCACGCATGATTGCCGAGAGCACACACGGCCCGTTTGAGGCGTCCTCTGGCGCACGATTCATCCATTGCCCAGTTCCGGGGTAGAATCCAAACTCCTTCTCCCGCAACAGTTTGGGAATGGACCCCTTTTGACCAAGAGGGTCGACGAGTCGAAAGTCGGTGTTTCCGTCGACACGGAGCTTGAAGAGTACGCGTGTGCGCTGTCCCCAAGTGACGAGTGCCACGTGCTTGGTAAAGTCGTCGCGAAAGGACATTAAGCGGTGCTTGTCTTCCAGTGTGATGTTGTCGTTGCTCGGGCTCAGGCGAATGACCATGGGGTAGAGCACCCGTAGTGGATCGGTGCCATACACCGAGTACACGGACTCGGCATCGGAGGTTGTCAAGAACTTTAGGATCTTGTCCACGTCGGGGTGCTTGGCACCGTCAAGGCCAAATTCGATCTTTTCGTTCACAGAGTCTGTGCCTCCCGTTCCGGGCGTGTCGCCGAGTCCAATACCGATGCGAGCAAGCTTGCGCGTGTGTTTTCCCATGAGCAAGCGACGGGCAGTGCGGCGTGCGAATTTGGCACCCATGTCTTCGATTGGTGATTCACCACCCATCTTTGCAATAGCCTCCACGCGCTCGTAAATCCAGCGGTTGTGTGAAGCAGATAGGTTGGGCATCACGTCCCATCCCAAGAGCCCGACCTCGGGATCGTTCGCGAGGGGCTTGGTCGCAAGCGATTTGCCGCCCATCCACCGACGCGTACGCCGCGCTGCCGTTTCCACCGCCAGCAAAAAGCTGGTGGTGCGAACGTCCACGTCCACGTCATAGGGGTGTGCAAGCGGTGCCTCCTTGGACGGATCGATGAGTTCATAGCAGTTGAGGTTCCAGCGCAGGGACAGTAGCTTGTCCTCGTGAGACAGCTTTGCCTTGGACGCATCTCTCCCAAGGTTCAGGAGGGTTCTCTGGAACCGAAGATCTTGCAGCCATCGGTAGCCACGCACCTGGCCGCCGCAGTCCTTGGGATTGTTCAGGATCCAAACTGCAAAGTTGGAGGCTTCCACCACGTCACTCGTCTCAGCCCCCGCGTCAAAGAGCTCGCAGGCGACCATCCACGTGTCCTGAATGTCCCGAGGAGCGAGCCGCCCATCGGGCTTTTGTGCCGAAAGGATGCCGAGGGCCGCCTTGGCGTGCAGCGGCATCTTATCCTCCGCCAAGACATTTTCAAGTCGCTCCTCAATTTCCTTGGCCCGCGCATATCGACCAGACTCTATAAATGCCTTGAATGCCTTGAACCTCTTTGCCATCGATTCGCGCTCCTCCTTGGACAAGACAATCTCCTTGTTCTTGTGCTGTCGGCCCATCTTGCGAAGAAGCTCATAGTTTGCAAGGACAGCCTTGTGTCCGCCACTAGAAGAAACTGCAAACCGTTCGAGAACATCGCGTACATCATTGGACTCGTATAGCGCCATGTGCTCCTGGCGAAGGGCGTTGCGCTCGTCGACAATCGCCTTGACCGCCGCCTCGATACGCTCTGCGTCGATGGTCTTTTCGGTAGCCTCTGCCACGGCCTTGACGGTTTTCAGCGCCTGTTCAAACTCGTAGACAAACCGATCAATGGTCTCATCGATGCTCACAGAGCCTTGAGCGTCGAGCTCATTACCGGCGCGATCACGCTTGACGGCTACGCCTATGGGATCAGCCGGGTCATCCAGAGAGAGCGAGGCTAGCCGGGCCGTCGACAGGTGAATGAGCGGTGGGAGCGACATGACCGCGCGACCCTTACCAGGAAGCCGCAGTGGGTTGCATTATCCGAGCGTGCTTGAGTTTTGCGTCGGTTGCGGATCGTGAACGCGTCGTGAACGCGATGCAGGTGTCAAGAATGTGCTCGGGTTTCTAGAAGTTGGTTGGTTCTTCTACCACCCCTGCAGAAAAATTCTAAAAGTGAGACGTTCCCTTTGCTCTTGCCCTGGCCCAAAAACCCGGGCACTTCGAGTTAGAAAAAGTTCAAAGGTTTTGCCCCACTTTCAAAGACTTTGTGCAACTCTTAGAAACACGAGCACTATTACACCATACTAGGTTGGTCACACTAGGGTGTTAATTAGCGGACATTAAATGCCACCCAGTATCCAGACGGGCTAGGCTAGGTCGCCCCTTCCTTGCGGCGCGTGGCCCGCTCCAACGGCAAGTCTGGCCACGTGCCACGCACTTGGCGCTCCGGCATGGACGCCAGTGCCTCTCGTCACGAGCAAATCAATTACGACTCGGATCTTGGCCACCAGCTAGGAGTCCTGTCGGGTGAGGCACTCTTTGGCAAGACCCCGAGCACCGACACCTGCGACCGGCTGCGTGATCAGATTGCGGACCTCTGGACCGGGTCGGGCAAGCAGATGGAAAAGGCCTTTGCGGCGGCAAAGAAAGACGATGGTGATGGCTACTACAAGTTTGTCCTCGAGGCGGAAAATGACTTTGTCCATGCGCACATTGTAAACGAGCTTCCGCAAGACCTTGCCGACGCCCTCGCCAAGAATGACCTGGACATCAGCCGAAAGTATGAGGATTGCCAACCTACGCGCGATTGGATATTCAGGCTCAAGTTTTGGCAGACGCGCGATCGCATCTACCGGAAGTTGGTCTTGGAGCGTCTGGAGCAGCGCAAGCGTGGACGGGAGAGGGAGGAACCTAAAGAGGAAGATCTCAACGAAGAGGTCAAAGAGGAGCCCAGCCAAGAGGCTAACGAGGAGCAGCCGCTCACCAATGAGGCCAAACGCAAGCGGCCATGCACCATCCAGGCCGTCTTCACCATCAACACGGAGGAGGACATTGGGTGGAACACGGTCGATGCGAATACCCAAATGGTCGAGGTGTGGACGGCTGAGAATGTGAAGCTACAGCTCTACCCAACCGCCAACCAGCGCAAGTATGAGCTGCACCGGGTCAAGTGCACTCCCGAGCAGATGGCCGAGGGGCGGTGAGAACAATGATGGGTGTGGGTTAGGTAGGTGTGTATGTGTGTGATGAATTCTTGTGGGAGAGAGCGCGAGTCTCGGGCTTTTTGCGCCTCTGGCATCGTGCTCACCCATGGGAGCCGTGTTTGTGTAGAGACTCTATGGCAGTGTTAAAAAACTCAAACAATTCTAATTCAAGTCCTCGTCGCGCACGCCCGTGGCGGCGGCGCCAAACTCAAACGGCAGCGAGGGCACCTTGGTGCCCCCGGGCTTCATGGCCACGCGGTCGGCCGCATTCGGCACGTCGAGCAGCGTGCAGCAGCCGCCAGCCGAAAGCTGGAAGACGTGCGTGCGGTCGTGCTCGTACGCGAGCGCGCAACACTGCTCAAAGGTGAGCCCGCACGGCTCCTGGTAGACGAGCAGCAGGCCGTCGGTGAGCAGGGACGCGTCGAGGCGCAGCTTTTCGTACTTGGTGCACGTGTGCGCCGCGGGCGGCGACGGCGCGTCGGGCGGAGCCAGCGGAAGCGGTGGCGGCGGCGGCGTTGAGGGCAAAGGCGGTGGCGACGGCGGCAGCTCGCGCAGCGTGCGCCACACGACTTTGAGCCGATCGATCCAGAGCATGCGGTACGAGCCCCGCAGCGTGATCCGCACGTAGCGCACGCTGCGCATGAGCGCATACGTGGCGAGCTCGGCGCTGGCGCCGAGGCAGACGTACTGGAAGCGATCCAGGCCCGCGGTCCAGTGGTCGACGACCTGCTCGTAAAACGGCTTGCACTGCGTCGACAGCGGGTTGTGAGTCTCGTCGTAGACGGTGACCGTGTAGGCCCACGACACGTCGTCGCTCGTCTGCGCGCTCTCCCAAAAGAGCTTGCCGGACTCCTCGTCGTCGGGCAGTTGGAGTTCGAGGCCCCAGAAGTAGTAGTCGCGCAGCGGCTGGTTGGCGTCCTCGGTCAGCTGCTCAAAGGCGTCTATCATGTCAATCTCGAGCCACGGCGCCTCGGTGTTCTCCTGCTCGGTGCCGCAGTGCCGGTCAAAGCCGTCGAGGCAGCGCTCGGGCACGTCGCCCGTGCGGCAGGGCAGCACGGCGCCGTTGGCGATCATGCGCGGCGAGCAGGCGGCCCATTGGTCCGTCGGCAGGCTGGCGATTGTGATCGAATTCAAGACGATCTCGCGCGTCGTATTCTTGAGGTTGGTAAGCGGCATGTCCTCGCCGACAGCCTCAGAAGCCGTCGCCGGATGGGTCTCGTATCCTCCGATGAAGTAGGTCGAGAGCTTGACGCGCTCGGGCTCGTAGTAGACGATGCGGTCCGATTCGTTCTTGGGCAACGAGGGCCGTGGCGGCGAGGGCGGTGGCGGGGGCGGCGGCTGGAGATTGTAGGGCATCAAGGGCGTTGGACTTGGTGGCGAGAAGCCGTCGCCCAGCACAAAGCGCTGGAACATTTGCGTTGCGAGCAGAGTGCACCGCGCCTCTGCGCTTTGTAAATACACGCTCTCGCAAAATTGGCGCTCCATGGAAACAGCTAGCGCCTTGCCCTCGTCGATCGAGATGGCCACGGGCGGCGAGGGAGGCGGCGGCGGGCTTGGAGGCGAGGGCGGAGGCGGCGGCTCGGGCGAGGGCGGCGGCGGCGGCGGCGGCGACAATGGGCTGAGGCGATCGAGGTACTCGTTTCCAAGTGTGACCGATCGGATGTCGTCGAGCTCGAGCGCGGAGGCCGAGCACGTGTACCGGGTCCACGACGCGTACGGCTTGACGGGGTTGGCCGTGGCCTCGCAGCTGCGCAAGTAGGCCATGACCTCGTCATTGGCGGGAAGCTTGCTTTTCAGAAACGTCGAGCATCGCTTTGAAAGGAGCGCTTCTTTGCCCGTGTGAAAGGACGTTGGTGTCGTCTCGAATTGGGTGCCGCGTATCATCGTCGTGTAAAAGCCGGGGCGTATGCGCTGTCGAATGAGCTGTAACTTGATCGCTGCTTCGGTGCGCGTGAGGCCCCAGGTGAGCCCACTGTCGGGACCGAGCACGCCGTTGGGTCCGCCCGCTCGAAGCATCTCGTCGAGGTTGAAGACGCCGTCGTCGCCAATGTAGGTGAGTCGGCGCTGACCAGGCGCGTCGGCCAGATTGCGTCGCACCCGCGCCGCTGCAAAATACTTGTGTTTATCTAGTTCATCCCCGTTTATAACGGGAGAGCCCTGCACGGCGTCGATGATGGTGTTGCCAACCTGGCTCTTGATTGCGGACTTGGCGGCCGCCTTGCCAATCTTGACAGCGATCCTTCCAGCTCCAGGCGCCGCCATTGTCGCCGCAAACATGCCCACCGACAGCAGTGCCATGCCCAGGTTTCCCTCGGCGTCCTGCATCTCTTTTTTGAACTCGGCAGCGACGGCTGCGTCGAGGTCGTAGTTTTCGTTGCGGTTCATGTCGTTGGCGTGACTGTTACAGATTTGCTTTGCGTTGGCGTCGCAGGCACGGTCAGGGAAGATTGGCAAGTGGAGCAGCCGGTGCCAGCCCGGGTTGACGCTGGGATCGTGGCTGCTCGTGACGTAGACCCATTGCCACAGAGAAGATTCTTCGTAATTGGGACTCCGAATCTTGTCGCACCCGTTGGAGTCGACGCCCAGCCCACAGCCCTTGTGGTAGCGCGTCTTGGTGTCCACGGGTCCAAGAACCGGGTTGGGAACGAACATGTCGTATCTCTTCTGTCTGCGATTCGAGGCATCGGTGATCTTGTCGCGTGCGGTGACGTAGGGTGGGTCGCCTATCGCGTCCTCCAGGCCATACTTGTACGTGGGATTGCAGATGCGGTCTCGGAAGAGCGCCAGCGCGCTGCGGTGTTCCTTGGCCTCGAGATCGGCGGTAAAGTGGCCACAGGCCTCGCCCTTGCACAGATCGGGGTGGTGATTGGTATAGTCCTCTGGAAAGTTCTTCTTGCCGATGCCAGAATGCACCGTGTCGCGCAGCTGGCGAAGCGAGCCGTAGGCACGCAGCGGACCGTAGTCGGTCAGCGGCACCTCGTTTTGGAGCGCATCCTTGACGCCGTAGACTTGACGATCGCGCCGCCACGTGGCCGTGGGCAACGCGCTGCGCTCGAGGTTGGGCGCCTGCCACGGGTGCGCTACGGTGCTTGAGGTCATGGACCCAAAGATCGTTGTCCCATCATTGTATGCGCATGGGTAGTTGGTTCGAGTGTGGTTGTTCGATTGCGATATGATATTACCACACAGTTTTCGTCCCAGAAGTCAAAGACGTTGGCATCGACCTTGTGCCCCGTTTCCAGAAAGAGCGACTCGCTGTAGAGCGCCGCCGCCATGACCAGCCAATTGCGATCCCAGTCCCTGTACACGCGCTAACGCATTTTAGTTGCTTGCGGCGAGTGTGAGCAGATGTGTAGTGTTTTGCTATGTTATTCGAGGGAGGTTTTGCGTACGCTGCGTAGTCCTCGGGCCGTTCTGATCCTTCGGCGGCCTGCGTGCCCGCGGCGGCGCGGTCCGGGATGCTCATGAAGTTCTTGAATGCCTTGCAAGAGAAGCGGAACATGCCCGTGAAGCGCGCTTGCACCATTCTTGCCGAAAGTGAGTCTTGGTCGCGAAAGTGTGCCGTGGCCAGGTAGGCCGTGGACATGGTGTAGCGCGAGACGTGACTGCACAAACAAGAGGAGGGTGTGTCAGTGGACAATGCCAGCGCCAAGCTGTGGGCGTGCATGACGTGAATGGTTCGAGTGGCAGTGGGCGTTCTAGACGGGCCCGTAGCCAATTCCTTGAGGGCTGTCCTCGCGGCCCACATTCGAACCTGCGCACGCCGATTGGGAACCCGAAGGAAAATGCGGTGTTATAGGGAAGGGTTAATGTTTGAGTGGGTTTGAGTTACCATACGTCTGCGAGGCCACGTACGTCAGCGAGGGCCAGAACTCTAGAATCCTTTCCCGAACCTCCTCCATGCCATCCGGATCGGCCGCCACGAGGTCGTGGAAGCTGCCAAAGTTGCTGGGAGGCGGAGGCGGTGGGGATGCAGTGTAATCCCAGCGTACGTTTGGAAGTTTCCATTGCACTTCTCGCAGATAGGTGTCGAGATCGTCATCGTCCTTGGCGCCTGGACAGAAAGTTTCGATGTTGTTGAACACGCAAGACAATATAATCTCGTCAAGGGACATGGAATTCTTCAGCGAGTTGTCGCACAGCGTCGCCGCCGCTCGGTTGAAGCCCGTCTCCGTCGTTCCCGCGTCCTTGAAGGCCTGTAGCATGGCGGGAGGAATGCTTTCGTACGAATCTCCCACAATGTCCGTAAACTGCTGCTCAAGCTCGCTCGCTGTGGGCGAGTCAAAGAGTGCCTCGTAGCGGTCGCGAGAGTCGTCCTTGGCCATACAAATCGCGCGTTGACGTTCGTAAAAGCAGCGCTTGTGCGCCTCCGGATTAACCGTCGAGCAGCCAAACATGGCCTCGAGCGCCTTGGGGTCGGAAGGGCACAACTTCTTGTCACTGTAAGGAATGCAGATGTCGTTGACCTTGACCCCGAGCCAGCCGAGGGCGTTGCGCAAAAAGGACATGAGGTGCTCATTGATGATTCCCTCGGCACCTTCAATGATCATGACCAGAATGCGCTCGGTAATCAGGTCAAACACGTCGCCCGAGCGGCACTTGAGCAGTTCGTTGGGCAACGTGTCTACCCATGCGGGTTTCACCTGCAAAGTGTCAAACGTGGGGCGTGGCTAGGGCTGGACGCCAAACGCGGTTTGAGCGGCTCGGCGCGCCATCATGAACACTTGGCACACGCATGCCACCGGGTTGAGACAGATGGCCGCGAGTCGTAGCGCCGTGAACACGTCGTCCTGAACGGCGTCGCGTACATCGAGGATCCAGGTCAGAATGTTGCTCGGAATCGTGGGCGTGCACAGCGTGCACGCGGCCGGCTCGGTCAGCCCGCCGTCGCGCGAGTGCGTGCGGAAAAAGTCGCACTTGCGCTCACAGTCCAAGGGGTTCCAGCACGTGACCGCCGGCCGCTCGACGCCGTTGACCTGCGCCGCGTGCACCAGCGTGCGTGGGTAGATGAGCGAGCGCTCCGAGATGCCCACGTCGGTGAAAAAGTCCGAGTCGCCGTGCTCGATCAGGATGCCACAAAACATGGATCGGTACCCAGGATGGAAGCGCATACCGAGGCCCACGATGCTCATCGTCACCGAGGCACCCACCGGATCGAGACACCCCGAGTTGGCATAGTCCATGTGCACGTCGGTGCACACGCCCATGGAACCACCCTTGGGGTCCATGATGTCGTCTCCGGGCTCATCGACAAAGTAAAAGTGTGAATCCTGATGGCTCGATCGCCACACGCGACGGTGCGGTTTGCCGGCGGCCTTTTGCGCCGCCTCCTCCTTGACCAGATTCTCGTAGGCGTTGCGGCCCTCGCCGGCGTAGCTGTAAAACTCCGGATTGTGCGTGCACACGTAGGCGTTTCCGCTGAGGGGGTGCTCTGCCACGGGGCACAAAAGGGTGGTGAGTGCATGCGCGTGGCCAGTGTGAGTGTGGTGTTCGATACTAAGAGTGTTTCAAACCTCCACAGCGGCTGTAGCAGTCCAAGTCGGTGTTGCAGCCCACCATGAAGCCCGTGCGCCGAATGTACGCACCCTCATCGTTGAGCGCCGACTGAAAGCCGCCCGTGGTCGATTCCACATGACTCTTGCGACACGAGACACCACCACGCGCGATGCGCGGCCGGTCGACGCTGTTTTGCACGAGCGTGCGGTACTGCTCCACCCACGACTCGTCGGGGGTGCCAATGACCCCGCGCTGACGAACAGCTCCCCAATGGTTGAGAATTTCCTGCCCCTGGTCGGAGACGCTCATGGCCAAAAAGGTGCCCATGACCGGCAAGCCCACCGAGCAGCGCCACGAGCTCACGAGCTCGCGTGCGGCCTTGCTCGTGCACTCGGCCGCGCAGCTGTCGCACGTGAGCTCGCACCGCCCGATGCGCGCCGTCAGGTTGGTGCGACACGTCTCAATGTCGGCACCCGACTCGGGCGCGAGACGCTCACGCGCAAACTGCATCTCGCAGTAGAGACGGTCGTCGCGTGCCATGTACTTGAGGTCGTACATGCCCGAGCGCTGCGTGCGAGATGCATTGGACGAGCAATAGGCGATACCACCGCCGTCGGCCATGCAGTAGGGGCCAACCTCGAGCAGCTGCTTGCGCAGCTTGCGGTCGGCGGCCATGGGGTTGACTTCGCTGTCCCAATCTGCAAAGTGTGGATGCGTGGGGGTGTGCAGGGAGATTGGCAGAGGGGCGTGAGGGGCCGAGCACACATCCACAAAAGTCGCGTTCGCGCGCCGAGCGCGTGTCGTAGCCGCGGCACTTGACGCCGTGCAGCGCGATCCACGGATCCGGTGCCTGCGCATGAAATGGAAGGTGTGTGTGCGGAACTAAGAAGTGGTTAAAAATGCGAGCGCGCCTCGTTGCTGCTCATCCCACAAACGGTGCCCGAAGGCCGGTCGGGCACGTAGCAGTCACCGATGCTGGCCACGAGCGTGTCGCGGCGCAGCTCGAGGGCCACCAATTCCTCGGCCAGGCGCTGCGTCTGCACGGCATTTGAGACTTGCTCGGGTGGCGCGGGCGGCGCATTCTGCGCCACGGGCGGCGGCGGGGGTGGCGGACTCGACGACGGTGGCAACACCGAGGTGACAAGACTCGTGCTAGGATCGATGCTTACAATGGCGCGGCTGTTTTGCACGTGGTCCCAAAAGGCGATGAGGTTTTGCTTCGTGGTGATGGCGGCGCGCGTATCCTCGAGCTCGTCGCGCACGTCCTGGTTCACGCGGTCGCGCTCATAGTTTTGGAGGAGCACGCGCGAGTTGCCACAGTTGGTGCCGACCGTCTCGACGTTGGGGGCGCTGCCCGTGGCCACCGTGTAGTTGACCTCGATCTCCTGCCAGGGGGTTGGAGCGCAAACGTAAGAGAGCGTGCGACCTGGTCTATGGGTAAGGTGTAGGTTTGAGTGTGTGTGAAACTTACAAAGGGATCGCTCATCTTGCGCCCCGCCGCCATCATCTCGTCGAAGACGACCTTCTCGCTCTCGGCTGCCAGCACGAGCACCAGGCAGCGCGGCTCAAAGGGAAAGCCGTCGACGAGCTCACCGGGCAGGATGGTCACGCCGCAGTCGCCGTTCATGTTCACGAGGTTGAGCCCATCCTCTGGAATCGGATGTGCGCAATCGGGCTTCTTTGGATTGACTTGAAAGTTGACCGACGCGCGCGACACGTTGGAGCCATAGCTGTCGAGGCCATTGTCGTACATTTCCGGACAGCCTTGCTTGGCCACGATGATCTGCTCAATGTAGGGCTCATCCAAGAACTGGTAGGCCCCCGAGCGCAGCACGCGTGCCGACTCGGGAATCCACGCGGTGCCCTCAGAACCGCGAATGTCGCTTAACAGCGGGTCGAGGTTGAAGAAGCGCAGGCGCGATTCGCGGGTGTCGGCGATGGGTGGCATGCCCGGGATGGGTGGTGGAAAGCCAGGAGGCGGTGGCGGCGAGGGTGGCGACGGCGGCGGCTTGGGCGGCGGCGGACGCGGTGGCGGGCGCGGTGGCGGCGGAGGTGGCAGCGGCGGCGGCGAAGGTGGTGGCGGCGTGGGCGGTGCGGGTGGCGTGCCGGGCGGCAGCGGCGGAGGTGATGGCGGCGAGGGCCGGTTGGGTGGTTGTGGCGGAGTTGGCGGTGGGTGTGGCGACGTGGGAGGGAGGTCGAAGCCGGCATGCAGCGTGCAGAGCCCGACGGCGCGAAGAATCGGAAACGGCGGCGAGGGCGGCGGCGCATCGGGTCTTGGGATGGGCGGCGGTGCCGGTGGCTCTGAGGGCGACGGCGGTGGTGCAGGCGGACTGGGCGGAGGGTTGGGGCCAATCATGAGGTCGTAGTGTGGCCCGCAGTAGCACCAGCTGGGTGTGACTTCGTCGTCGAGTGCCACGGCCAGGGTATGCGGCACCTCGAAGCTGTCGTAGCCGAATCGATGTTGGCTGTGACACCGCTGCGCGCACGAGCCGGCAGAAGGCGCAGGCGCGTGCAAGAAGAGGTCTTGGCGTCCATTGTTGTCAAAGTCGGCCACAAACACCTGCAACGCATTGGCCATTTCGACATTGTTTGCGCTGGCATCTCCCGGAGAATGTGTGTAGGGAACCTCTTCGCTCATCCGACGTCCTCCTCCGGTGCATGGAGGGCACCCGATGCCACGCAGGTTGAACTCGTAACAAAATTCGTAGCAGCAGTCAAAGTTGCTTACATCGTTGATTCGGGGAACTCCGTTGTTGTGCTGCGTTCCTGGCACGTAAGAGAACACGCCGTTCTTGTTCATAACAATTCCGCAGGCAGAGCAATCGTACCCCCTTTGGCAGTTTGCTTGGGCGCCATCTTGAATGTACTGGTCTGCTTCAGGGTCGTTGCACTGCATGTCGTTTGGATCAAGCGAGACATCGCACCCTCCTTCTATGGGCGAGTTTGTATTTCTGTCCCACCCTTTGCTTTCATCGTCGTAGCACAAGTAGTAGGAATCCTTTGGTTCTTGAATGCAAGACAGAATGTTGTTGACCGACTGGAGTGCTGCTGGGTCGGAGGGAGGCGACGGCATTTGGGGCGGTGCTGGCGATCCAGAGGGCGGTGGCGGCGAATCGGGGGACGACGAAGGTGGTGGTGGAGGCGAGGGTGGTCTGGGTGAAAAGAACCGAGTCCCGACGGATTGCTGTGACAAGGTCTCTGGAACGCGGGTGGAAAAGTCGCCCGTGCGATGGCTATGGTAGTCGCCGCGATAGATCCTGACATGGTCGCGACCGGACACGGTGACCACGTCGGCATAGTCGTCCAGGTCCAAGAAGGCGACCTTTATGTCGGCATTGTCCACTTCTTCACCAAACGCAATCGACGAGCTCGCGCCGTAGTCGGTTTGTGCGTAGGCAAACGAGTTTGAATTGTCACACATGCGCCTCTGGAAGACGATTCCCGAATCTTCCAGGGTTCCATATTCGATGTCCATCAGTGCTTCAATGGGCACCAAGCTGTTTAAATCGGCATTGTTGCAGTCAAACGTCTTTGAGAACATGTAGCATCCGGGTCGTCGGTTGGTACCGGAATCTCTGAATGGTACCGCCGCAATGGCATTGCAGTCAAGCGTGCTGTCGCAAAGATCGCGACACGCGACGAGGTCCTGAGCAGTGTTTCTGCCTTGACCTGGAAGGGGAAGAAGTTGGCTGTCCGGGTCCCACGGATTGCAATGCAGTTTGATGATGTCTACGCGGTCGATGGTATCGGCCAAGCGTCGAGTCGTTGGAATGTCGTCGGTGTACCCGCTGGTGGTATCGGCCAAGCGTCGAGTCGCTGGAATGTCGTCGGTGTACCCGCTGTTGTTATCGGCCAAGCGTCGAGTCGTAGGGAAGCCATCAGTGTACTGGATGTCAAATGGAAAACTGTAACGATCGTTGAGATATCCAGCCGATTGAACGCTTGAGTCGTACCGAAACACATAGTCGCTGTTTGGATCGCTCCACCCATGATAGTAGTATATATAGTATGGCCAAAGACTGCCATCACCCAAGAGACCAGGGCCGGTTCCGCCTTGTGGGCCGTCGCCCGGGACGCCAAGATAGGTTCCCCTTCCTAACCTACCAACGTGCGACGTAAAGTCGTAGTTGACAGCCCGAAGTGCACCAATCAGGCACCTGTCCGAGGTATAGCTATAGCTGCAGTCATTAAACAGACTTTCTGAAGTGCTCACAGTGAACTTGTATGCTGGTTCGTTGAAACCTCCCCCAATTGTATCCGGAAGAGTTATGAAGAAATCCTGGACTTCCCACCACTCTTCGGTGCTCGACCGAAAGTGGCACACTTCAGGGACATCACCCGGGCGAGGGGGTACAGATCCATCAGTGTAAACGAACGCGAGATAATCTTTATCGTATGCCTCGATCGCAAGCCAGGAATCCTGTTCTGAACAATGCGCGTTATCCGTGCCTTCCTCGACGCATGTCATCAGCTGATCGTAATACTCCCAAGTATTTGTGATTCCCGATCCACGCGCGTATTGTCGGTAGCTGCAGCATGCGCGGTTAGCAGTTGCCGAGCCACAAGCGGCTCCTATGGTGCCAACCGGCGGGGTGCGTGGCATTGGCGGCGGAGGTGAAGGCGGCGGCGGAGTTGGAAATGTGAAGTTCGACTCCAGGTCGGTCACATAGACCTGGATGAGAAGTCGATCGGTTGTGTCGGTCCCCCAACACGCATCGGTGTCCGACGCGCAGGGCGGCGACCCAAAGACGGCGCCAGTTGTTGGACTGTGGCCTGGTTCCAGTACGGTGCCTTCGGTGTACTCCGATGGGAGTGGAAGCGTGTATGCTTCCAATGGAGCAAAACGATCGCGTTGGGAAATGCCTCGGTCGCGCGAATAGAGTGTCCTCAAAAGGGGTTGAATACTCGACTTGTCGCTGTAGTAGCAACTGTATGTATTTTCGTCTGTGAGGACAGCCAGGTACATCAAAGTGTCGTATTCCTGATACGTGCTGCTGAGTGCGAGTCGGTAATTGGTGATCATCTGGAAGCAGTTGCCCCAGACTTCCGTTCTGGTTAGGTTGAGATCGATGGTTTCCCCGACAAAAATGTGGTGCTCCCGATTGAGCAACTCTTGGTCGCCTCTTCCCCAGTGCAGGTTGGCATACTCGTTCCTTGGCGGCGTAAACAGTTGGACCGAACTGATCCCAAAAAGCGCACCGTTCTCGTCATCGTTCCAGCACGCCTGGCCACCGGCGGACACGGCGTCGATCACGTCGTCTGTGCGTGCCTGCAAATTGCGCCGGTCCCACCAAGGCGGCGGCGGCGGGCGCGCCCAATAAGGCGGCGGCGGCGGGCTGGGCGGCGGAGCCTTATGAGGCAGAGACACTGGGCGAAAAGTGCGGCGCTGTTGCGTCCACTCGGGGTAGGCCACGAGGCGGTGACACCGGTTGCGCGCACCGCGATTGGCGAAGCAGATCAGGTTGATGCCAGGCGCGACGCGTGCGGCCGCGGCGGCAACCGACTCCTCGTATCGCGCCTCCTCGTCGGTGATGACGCGCTCTTCAAACCCCTCGGTGCCAAGGTAGGCCACCGAGTTTGGCGATTCGCTTCCGGTGCCAATGGCCAGCGCTTCGTGCTTCATGCCATAGTCTGCAAAGAAGCGCGTCGAGCTGAGGGTGCGGTGCTTGGTGTTTTTTAGAGGCGTGAACTTGACAGCAAAGTCCATTCGTGGATAGCCATCACCCATGTCGGTGGCATCAAAGTCCTTGACCTTGGTCGACACCCACACGTAGTCATCCGTGTCCTCGGTGCCAACAAACACGGCGCGCTGGGTGTTTTCGGGACAGTCCCATTCGGCTCCATGGCAGTCGGTGCCGTAGCCCAAGAGCGTTCCCACAAAGTTGACCGTGGTGATCTTGTGGCCCACGAGATCCGTTTTGACGGCAATGGAGTGGAAGCCGATACCGCCAGAGGTGGCAAGACGAGTGTTGTACACGTCGTAAACGGTGAGGAATATTTCAAAAGACCCGTCCTCGTACACGGCCACCACGTCGTCGTAGGCATCGCCGTTGATGTTGCCAGCGTAGACTTGTGCAAAGTCCTTGGGCCCAATCACAATGCCGGGACGGTTGCCAAAGTTGCTGCCCTGGTTTTCAATCAGGTATGTGTCGACGTTGGTAGCACCACCTTGAGCAGCAAACACCTCATCCGCGTACAAACCAGTAGTCAAATGGACATTGTAAAGCCCCACGCATGCCGTTTGTCCATCGTTGCCGTACACAAAGGCGTTGCACGTCGGATCGCGGAGGCATTCGATCTTGCACTCGTCCCACGTCATTGTATTTGTGGTGCCGTCGTATAGGCGTATCGTCGATGCATCGGTACCCGCCACGACTCCAACTTGAGTGTATCTCGTAAACATCCTGGAAGGAAACAGGCGGTTTCCGATGATGATGTCTGGATAGTCGTCATTGTCAAAGTTGCCCACTGCGGCCACCTTGGACTTGTGAACGGTCGCACCCACTGGATAATTTTCGCCAAACGCGTTTACCGCGGAGATGCTTTGCATGCCGGTGCTTTGCAGCCACACCCGACTCATGGATGTCTCACCACGGTGCACCATACAGCACTCGTCCAGCTCACTCGTCGACACGCAACGCGAGATGTCGTAATAAAATTCGTAATCGGAACCATCCTGTGAAAACGACGCGAGTGGTTTGTCGTAGACGCCACCGTCGCCCACATACCCAACATCCATAGGCCTTGTAAGGTCAAAGTAGTAGGCACACTTGGCATCCGTCGGCAACAACTCGGTGCGAAAGGCCATGATGACCTTGTAGAGCGGATCGGAGACGTCAAAGTGTGCCCCGTGAAAAGGTCGGATAGACTGCGCGAGTGGATCGGGCCAGCGCCACGAATTGTCGGCTTGCATCCGACGGCCGTCGGTGTTGCCCATCGCTGCCCATCCTTCGGTACCGCGCTGCGTGTACGTTCCCGCCGTAATGAGCGTTTCGAGCTTGGGACCGCAAATGCACTGCGCGCTCACCACAACCACGTCGTCGTTGGGCCATTCTTCGGGTCGCACCCAATTGTTGCACTCGGGCACGTCGGGCATGCACGTGTCATCATCACCTTCGCGCTGGAACGCACTTGCGCAATACGCCGCGCACCCCGTCTTGGACTGAAAGTGTCCCGTTTGTTGCGGATCGCATTCTGCACGCCCGTCCAAAACATCCACGTGGTCTGGGTAGTTGCAAAAGTTCATGGCCATGGAATCTTGCCATTCCCCAAGCTCTCCGATTGGAGATCCAACAGTAAAGTCGTGGGATGCATGACAGCACTCGTAGTCGGGCACGTCGGTGTCAAAGCAATCGCGAAATGCCGGTCCCTCGGGCGATCGCAACTGGTCGAGCACAATTTGTGCATCAGCAAGTGGCTGATCGCGTACGAGGTCCTCGTGAAGTCCACACGCGCTAACGTGCGTGCCCCGTTCACATGCTACTCCTAGGTCGAAGGAGTACGACGGGTACGTTCCGTCGAGGCAGTACCGCGCATCGCTTCTATACACGTCTTCATCGACCGAAGGCACGCTGGGAGACGACGGTGGCATGTAGCCTCGCGTCGATGGCAGGGTTTTGATCAGGTCCTCCAGTGCAGTGCAGTTGTCAGTATTGCCGTAAAATGGGTCGTAGAGTGCAGTCGTAAGCTCCGACTGTCGGAAATCGCCTTCCCATTGCACTCTGCGAGTGGACAATGCGTCCACATCAGCGGTATCCTCGCGTGCACAACGAGGATCGGCCGCGTACAAATCCTTGTGAACCACAAAAGGGGGCCAGTTCTCATCAGCGTTCCAACGCCAGCACTGCAACGGAACTGGGTGAACCATTCCTGTGGCGCTGCTCGTGTATTGCGTTTTGCGGTACTTGGCCGACGGCACAGTGGCCAGCTGACACCGAATGGCGCCGGGTGGCGGAGGCAGCGGCGATGGGTGGGTGGGCGGTTCTGGAGGCGGCGGTGACGGTGGTGGGTAGCGCACGTCGGCGTCGGCAAGGACCGCCAGAAGCAGGGCAGGCGTCACAATATTGGAGGCATCCGGCGCGGGACGGCAGCTGAGTTCTTCGCGATCCAGATTGAATTCGGACCACCAGACACACACGCGGCTGTTGCTGCTGTCACACTCGCCCTCTGCCGAGGTGTGCACGGCAGCCGCCTTGATGTGATCGTCCACAAAGGCCTCAAAGTGGCCCAGGTTGAGCACGAGGCGCGCGTATCGGTAAAAAGCGCGCCATATTCGGGCGTCCACCTCGGAGCGTGCACCGAGGAACAGCCCGCAATCGCCAAGGCGTGCCACCGACGCTTCCTCCGCCGCGTCCGCCTCGCGAATGAGCCACACGGCGTGCGGAGCCAGCAGATTGTGCGCGCGCACGATGTCGTCGCACTGGTCAAGCGTCACATTATGCTCCATGTGCAAGGGCACGAGACGACCTTCGTCCGACCCGCTGGCAGAGTCAAAACGTGCAAACCCGTGTCCAGTGTCGGTGCGGCCCGGGTAGAGGAACCCCTCTCCGTCGAGGCCAGCGCCACTCAGCAGGTTGTCCTCATTGACGGGAGTGACACCGTGTCGGATAATGGAGCGAGTGCACTCAAAGGGGCAAAGGCTCGACGCGTAGGTGCCCTGGTCGATCATCTTGCGCGCCGTGTGCAGCACGCCCACCTGCGACAGGCCGCTGTGGATGCTCGCGCGCCACGATTGCGCCACACCGTTGGTGTCGGTCCACTCAAAGCCGCAATAGATGTGAAAGAGGCCATCGGAGGCGTCGTCCGTGCCATCGGGAGGAGAATTGTACGTTGCGGGTGACCAGACGCGTTTTCCAACGACGCCATCGGGCGGCGGCGCTGGCGGCATAGGCGGCAGAGGAGGCACATTGGGAGGCGGTGGTTTTGGAGGAGCCGGGGGACTTGGAGGCGGCGGCAGCGCGTGTGCCAGCTGGTGGTATTCAAACGTCTCGATCATCTGCGCACACGAGCAGGCAGTTCAATGGGCATAAGTTTAATATTCTATCATGAATTGGGCATACCGAGTGCGCCATCGCGCAGTCGGGATTGGCGTCGCACGCCGCGCGGCACTGCAGGTCGATGGGCCGCGTCACGGAGCCGGGGTCTTGGGAAAAGAAGATGGAACCATTCGAGAGGATCATTCCAGCCCCGACTGGCATGCCATGGCACACCGGAAGCGGATCGGTGCCATCGGGCATCTTTCGATAGACGACGGAGCGTGACGACCCACCCGCGACGCCGGCACAAAACTGGACGCGGTAGACAATCGCCATGTTGACATCCGTGTGTGGAGCGTAGGTGATGTCGTCGTCGTAGGTGGAATCGAGCCAGTCGGTTGTCGTGCACCAGCACGTCTTCGATGCTGCGTCGTGCACCATTGTCTTGACGTCTTGGCGCGGTCGCATCTCCTCGTCGGCACCGCCGTTGTGCATGGCGCACTCGTTCAGACAGTCCTCGCGCGTGACCACATCCGGCACGGCATTGACATAGGCGCCTGCATCGCCGTTGAGAGCGCCAGCGTCAATCGTGTACCCTGGTTCCAAGGCACGCTCGTAAAAAATGCTCGACTGCTGCGTGTCCACAAAATGCGACGGCCACTCCCTGCGTTGCACCGCATACAGGTTGACAAACTTGCGATAGTGAAGGCCATTGTCGTAGGTGCCGCTGCCAATGTAGTGGTTGACGAGCGTGGCCGTCTCCAGAAACTGCATGACCGCAAAGTCATTGGGCGCCGCTTGCGAGGGTGTGTGCTGCGCAGCGGCGGCCGTGCTGGCATTCAACTTGGCCAAGTCGTCGTACGCATAGCAGTCGCACGTCGATGGCGCAACATCGGACTGGCTGCCCTCGTACAGACCTTTGCGCAAGTCCACCTCCATGAGCTCGACGTCGTCGCCATGTTTGCGCATGCACAAGCTGGCGCACAGGTCGCGCCAAAAGGGAATGGCCTCGGCACCCGCAACCGAATTGGGCAGCACGCTCCATGCGCGCTGCGCGCTGGAGACTCCATAGTTGTCCTCCCACCACCACGGCTTGTGGCCTAGGTAGGCCTCTTTGAGCGGATTGCTGCTGAGCAGCAGCGCCTGCCCCGTGACGGGGTCTTGCTTCCAGCCCGAGACCAAGTGCGCCACCCGTGCGCGAGTGGCGTCTGAATGGACGTATCGACCAATGGTGTTGCTTTGACCATTGATCCACAGCTTGCCAGAGGTGGTGATGGCACGGCCGCGCGTGATCACGGCGTGCGCGCGATAGAGCACGGCCGTGGATACGACGCTCGTGGCGCGGGCGCGCACGGCGAGGTCGGACCAACCGGCCATGCGTGTGCCCTCGTTACTCGTCGAATCTTCCGTAAAGCAACTGCACGCGCATTGATCAAAGGAGGCGGGCGGCTTGGGTGGCGGCGGCGAGGGTGGCGGTGGTGGTGGGTACGGCGACGGCGGTGGAGACGGCGGAGGTGGTGGTGGCGAGTGGGTGGCGACGACCCCGGGAGCTGCGGTCGGAAGGGACGTGGTCGGCGGTGGCGGTGGGCGAGGCGGTGGCATGTATCGCAGCTCCAGTGAGCCCTGGGGTACCTCGCGCCCGTTGAGAGGCGTGTTGAGCCAATCGCGGGATCCATCTTCGGAAAGCCGACGGCTGCTCTGCGCTTCGGGTACATGTCTGTTATACGCTACTGGTCGACCGGGGCCACACCGTGACGCCTGTGTTCCATACGGACACTTGTTGGACACGGCACGAAGTCCACCATCGTGACATCGCTTGTCAGATGCAAGCGCTCCTGACAGTATGTCGGGATTGAAACGTTCCTCGTCAAAGTGTGCGATGCCAGTTGTATCCACCCAGCACGCGTCGCGACACTCACCCGTGGCTCGACCAAGCTGATCGGCACATTCGGGGTCAGCAACCGTATCGCGAGGGCGCTGATCCGTGCCGCACGGAGAGCGGTACCCCAAATCGTAGACCGTTTCGTCGTTTTTGTGTACGCATTGCGTTCCATAGTCGCACGCAAACTCAAGCTTGGGCACACCCGTCTCGCTGGTGTAATAGGAGCGCACACCCCTGCCGTCGCGATCATCGTCCAGAGAATCCAGATCGGCGTCTGTGAGTGTCGAGTGCGACCCTGCGCCGCCGTCCGAGCACAGCTCGATTACTGTGGTACCCAAGCTCGTTTCCAATGCAGCCTTTTGAACATTGCACGCCTCTACTATGCCAGTGCAGGTGCTCTTGAACGCGTAGCGTCCATGCTTGTTCCATCCTGCTGGGTTGATGGCGTCTTCGTTTTTGACAAACCACGCACGGCAACCGGTGCACGCGGACACGAGTGGCAACGGCGGTGATGGCGGAGGTGGTTCGTTGGGCATGGGTGGCGGTGGCACAGGTCGCGTAACGTTTGTAACGCCCTGAAAGGAGTCGTACCCAATCTCCTGCGTGGTGCGTGCACCGTGCTCGGCACAGTCGGTGAAATCCGTCCCAAGGCCGCACAGGTGCGTGACGCCGCCGTAGCCAAACGCGGTCTCGGCAAAGAAGCTAGAGCCGGTGCCGCCGTCCTCGCAGATGCCATTCAAGGAGCTCGGGCACGAATCGTCCGAGACGATGACATTGGTGTGCTCCCGAAAGCCGCAGTTGCGGCAGTGGGTCGAGTACTCGCAGAGCGTTGGGAGGAACCCGCCTTTCCCGCCGTCTCTGCACCGGGTGTCGTCCACGTGGAGCACGCGATTGCCCTCGCACGTGTTGAGGCACTCGGAAAAGGGATTCCACGGCGGTCGCGGCGGGCTCGGCGCTTCGTAGGGCGGCGGGCTCCGTGGTGGCGGAGGCGTGCGTCGCGCACCCGTGACGGCCACGGCGCGCAAAAACCCGAGGTGTTCCTGTGCGCAAAAGCGCGTGCACGTGGCTTCGGCGTCGTCGTTTCCAGGACAATCGACGACTTGGTGGCTCGAGCGGAGCGCGAGGTCGATGGTGCGCCCATTGACCAGACGCTTGGTGAGCGCCGAGACCTGGCCCTCGTCCTTGGTCCAGATTTGTGCGGAATCGGTGATGCCACCTCCAAGGACGGGATGCTCGCCTTCGACGTAGCTCGGCTGGGCGTGCCACTCCTCGGTGTAGACAAAGGGTGGAGGTGGTGCATGTGCTCCAGGGGGCGGCGAAGCGGGGTTTCCGCACGCGCAAAAGGGCATCTCGGCCTGACTGCAGCGGTACGAGTTGGACGCATTGAATTCAGCCTGCATCGCCGGAAGCAAGAATCGATACAATCCACCATGCTTGCTGCCGTATTGGCATCCCTGCGCAACGAAACGCGCTAACGTGTCAATTCGCGCTTGCTTGCGGGGTCTGGTAATGGATACACCCGGATTCCTGAGATGATTTCTAGCCATGGGAGATACAAGAGTGTGAAAGGGCATGTATACGTCCCGTCGGCAAATGAAGAGGGCTATCGATCGGTTGGTATTCAGAAATCGGGAAGTCGCCTCGTTCAATCGATAAAGATACATCGATTTGTCCACGTCGTATTCAACGATCCAGGATTGGAACAGTACATCAAAGGAGCAACAGTGGACCACATTGATGGAGATCGAGGTAATAATCACCGACACAATTTGCGTTGGGCATCTTCAATTGAGCAAGCAGCAAATCGTACCGGTAGCAACATCGGAGGGTCGCGACCCAAACGCGTCAATGTTAATGTTGACGGGGTATTGCACACGTTTGATTCGATTGGTCTGGCAGCAGAAACGCTCGGGTTATCAAGAGATTTGATTACCTCAAAGCGCTACTTCGGCGGATTTGTTCCAGATGACGACCTCGACGGCGAGGAATGGAAACTGCACAGCCATGGGTGTTGGGTATCGAGCGAAGGTCGATATTCGATGGACATGCTTCACAAAGCATTTCCTTCTTGCAACCCAAACGGTTACAGGCTGGTGTACATCAAGATGGACGGCAAGAAGCAGAACAAACTTCAGCTATCCCACTTGATCTTGGAAGCGTTTGTGGGACCAATGCCTTCGCCCCAACATACAGCAGACCACATCAACAAGAACCGCTCGGATAATCGCGTCAAGAACTTGCGATGGGCGACAAAAAGTGAACAAGCGTCGAATAGAAATGCACCCAAGTTGCGCCACACCATTCAAAAGGTCGAATCTTCGGTCGAGAACAGTGGCATTTGGGTACTGCACTCCAGTGCAGCTGAAGCATCAGAAGCCACTGGTGTGTCGACGGCATCAATCCGCGCATTGTGTAGTGGGCGGTATAAGCTATCTAGAGTTTGCGCAATGCGCAAGCATAGGTATGCATTTAGATATGTGATAGATGATGCCGTCGATCGTCTAGACGACGAGTGTTGGGAACGTGTAAACGTAGAGGATTGGGCTGTGGGTGGCAAGTATCATCTATATTCGATGTGAATGTCGGAGTTAGAATTCCGGCGCACCAAGAAGCACGATGGCTCGTCGGGTAAGCCCTCGCACGGTGCTGCCGAGACGCGCAGCACGTTGAGAACGCCTTTGTTTTCTGCGGCGTAGTCGGCGACGACATTCTTGCATGCCAGGTACGAGATCAGCTGGCAGTCTGAATCGTAGTCCTGTTCTCCATCACGAGAGCGAATTTCGCGGTAGGGATGAGGAGGTGGCGGCGCGGGAGGCGGCGGGTTGCGATCGACAAATGGAAGCGGTGGAGGCGGTGGCGGCGCGGGAGGGCTGGGTGGGCTGGGCGGCACGAGTGAGCATGTCGTGTCGTAAAGGCTCTGGATCTCGGCTGCGACCACGGGTGGACACTCCCTGCACAAGAATTGTTAGTGATGGAGCAGTGTATAGGGACAGTGACGTTGTTCGAATGAATGCACCTGAGCAAAAAGTCGAGGCACGAGTCGTGAGCGCAGCTCTCGGTCGGGCACTCCACGAAGCCGTCGTCGGCCTGCGCAAAAGATGCAAACGTGGCGTGTACTGAGGGAGAGGAATTGTGTTCTTGGTTCGAATCGCACAATCTCGCACCCCGCCAATGTGCGCTTCGCCCTGGCACGAGTGCCAGCAGATGCGCTCGCAAAACGGCGCCACGATGCCCGCTCCAGCAATGGGCTGCCACTTGCCGAGCGACTGGGCGACCGCCAGGCAGAGTTTCTGGTGCCGGCTGCCCTCTAGCCCGCCGGCGCAGATGAGCTCGACGCGGGGGCGCACCTCGCGACGGACAAAGAGCTCGAGCGCCGCGCGCTTGATGGAGGGCGGCGGCGGTGGTGCCTGGACAGCAACAGGGGTGGTGGAGCGTTTCAGTGCGTGGATCGAGCCACCCGACGAGCCTCCAGAGCACACGGAGCGGCGCATGCTCTTGGAGGCGTGGCTGCTGTGGGCGGTGATCTGGACGTGGGCGGTGGTGCTACAGGGCACACTCGCACCTGTTTGGGGTCGTACCAGTGGCTGACCGTCGACCCGGGTGGTGGTGGTGGCGCGGCGGCGGCGGCCGTTGTAAGTATTCCAGAGGCGAGCTTGGCGTCGCACGTGCGGAACCGGGCGTACATCTTCTCGCTTGGGCTCACGCCGCTCGAGACGAGGATGCACCGGCTCTCGCCCTGGCGCACCAGCAGCATCTCTCCTCCTTCGGCAGGCCAATGCATTTTCACGTCGCCCGCGTCGGTATTGGGACTCGCACTCCAAAACGCGGTGACACCGTTGACGCGGGCGTAGGCGATCATGGACATGGCCTCGACCTGCGTTCTGGGCAATGGAAGTCCGCGACTTCCTGGAGCAGGGTACCGGTCGTAGGGCACTTCGTAGGCAATGGCGGCGGCGTCGGCGTGGTCGAGCACGCGCGAGTCGTCCCTGGTGCTCGGGATGCCGATGCAGACCGGGTCTGGAATGGGTTACAGGTTTACGCTCAATGAGGTGTGTAGAGGTTTGAGTGTGCATTGTTTGAATTGTATGGCGTACTGTCAAGACCAGGAGCGCTCGCGCTGCACTGCCGTTCCGACTCGATGTTTCTCACCAACAGCTCGGCGGAAAAGTCGGCCAGCTTGCACCCACCGGCATTCTGCAGGAGGTAGCACCAGCCCGTCTGGTCGGTGAACGAAAACGGCGCCGCCCGCTTGAAGGCGTACGCGTTACAGTGCTCGTCGTGCTTGGCGCGCTCGTCCTGCTTTGTGGCTTCGCAAAGAGATTGGCACTGCGCACGCGCAAACGGTGCAAAATCAGATCTCAGAGATCCGTAAAACTTGTGTTGGACCAGAAGTTGAAGGAGACTGCGTTGATTTTCCTGTACATGGTTAGTATTTAGGGTTCGATTTTTGGAGCATTACAGAGCCAATCGTCACGCCAGGAATACCGCCCTTGCCGTAGAAGGACATGAGCTCGTGCGTGACCAAGACGTCGGTCATGTAGGTCTCGTACTCGATGCGTTGCAGCAGTCGACGACCCCCTGCGGTTTGGATCTCGTCCATGGCCGTGTCCAGCAAGCTCTTGAGCACCGGGTTGGTCTCGCCGAGCGAATCGATGAGCGCTCGTGTGCCGTCGATGGCGCCCGACTTGTCAAAGGCCCACTGGGCCGTGTCGGTGCGTCGAGGCTCGTCGTATTTTTCCAAGTCGCCCAATCGCGCCCGCTGGGCCCGCAGGTTGCCGGCGCCCGAGGTCTCGGTGACGTTGAAGGCCGGCGGTGGAGGCGGAGGGTCAGGACTGGACACCCTGGAGAAGCAGGCCGACGCACGACGCCGTTCCTCGGCAATGCGACGCACAAAGAGGCAACTCGCACGCTCTTCCATGGGAGCGCCCTCGACGGCATCGACTCCGAGGTCGAGGCCAAAGTCGGCGAGACGCGGCAATGGAATGCAGGCCTCGGCGTCCTGTGTGCACAATTTGGAAAACGGTGTGAGACTGGTGGGTGGTGAGCACACGGTCGTTTGAAGCGTGCACGCACCGCGTAAAACGGCGGTGGCACCCCCGGCGGCGGCGGCGGCGACGGGGGACGAGGCGCATAGTTGAAAAGACGAGGCGGCGGCAGCGGCGGCGGCGGCGGGCTCGGCCCGACGCTCGAGTAGACGTGGCGAAACTCGCCGTTGACAAAGGTGAGCTGCGGGCTATGCTCGAGCACACGCTGGATGACCGAGCAGCTGGCGGCGCTCTTTTCACACCACCCTTTGTCTGGGCACAATCGCAAAGGGCAAGTGGGTATTTTTCTGGTCTTGCAAAGGGTGAGCATGGCCTACGCACCGATCGCCGTCATCCCAGACCGCGTTTGGAGCCGCGCCGCCCACGTCTTGAACGAGTCACCGCCCGCAAACGTGGGCACCTTGAAGACGTAGCTCTTGACGGTGCAGTTTGCCGCAGCCGCGCTGTCAAAGCCGTCGCCTAGCACAAACTCGCTCAGCTCGGTGAGCGCCACGATGGTCGCAAAGTCGTGCTTAAACTCGGAGCCGTCGACGCCCGAGCACGAGCCATAGCAGCGCCTTGCCTCCTTTTTGCACTCGACCTTGTCCTCGGTGCACGCCTGGATGTCGTAGACGGCCTGGTGTGCCCAGCGACCAAAGTCGCTGAAAATCTCAAACTTCCATCTGCGACATTGGTCCCATAAAAATTGTCCAGTGATGCGCTCAATCGAGCCTTTCGCGAGGTCGTAGTACGCGTGTGGCATGTCGTAGTCGAGCCCGCGTGACTTGGCCTCGTGGCGGTGGTTGCGGCAGATGTGGTAGACAAAGGGCGCGGCCTTCTCGGCGTCGTCGTTGCCAAAGTCGGCGCGCAGAATCTTGTCGGCGTCGCTGCGCACCGACTCCCAGTTGCGCGCCGCCTGCACGAGCTCCGGGAAGAAGTCGTCCGAGCTGGCGCCCATCTCGCGCGAGCGCTTGACGATGGTGGCCGCGTACGAGTCAAAGATGCGCGCATCGATTTCGACAAACCCGGCCGTGTAGCCACGAGACAACCATGTGCGGTAGGGAAGCAGCTCGGCGCCCATGGGCCCGCAGGCATCCGTGTACCAGCTGCCATTGGCGAGGCAGTGGGCGGTGACGTTGCCGCGGTAGCCGTTGACGTTTTGCTCGGAGAAGAGGCTGCCGATGCTGGCCGTGAGCAGCCAGATGAGCCGGATCTCGGGCCACTGCCATGGTAGGGGGTGGTGTGAAATCGAATGCAGTGCTAGCAAGTGTGCTAAAGTGTTGGACTAGAGCTCGCGCTTCCATATTCGCACCTTGCAGTTGAAGCAGCCGCCGCACTGCTCGGCGCCCATGGTGGGCAGCAGCTCCTTGAACGAGTCGGCAAAGTTGAACTCGTAGATGGGGTTGCCCATGCTGGCGCTCTCGGTCTCGGTGCGCTCAATGGGCCGGCCCGTGTCGGGATCAACTGTGCGGCTCTTGGCGGAAAAGATGCCCGGCCCTGGGTTGCCAAAGAAGCGCTTGCCCGTGCGCGAGTTGAGCGTCGCCTCCATGACGGCCGTGTAGCGGTGCAGAACGATGGGCAGGTGCGTGAAGACGAGCATGTCGGCGACAATGTTGGGTCCCCGAAAGCAGCGCTCCTCAACGCACCGGAGCTGCTCGTTCCAGCCCGAGGGCGTGAGAAAGTCGATGACGCACAGGAGCAGGTCGATGGCGGCAAAGAGCCAGGGAAGGGCGATCTCGGTGAAGAACTGTGCGGCAAGCAGAGGGGCGTGTATGCGCAAGCTATAGGGCGGGTTCAAGTGGCCGCTTCGCACGATGATCACAAAGTCCACGCCGATGCCGAGGACGGTCGTGAGCATGCCGGACTCTGCCACGCGCGCACAAGTGTGAGCCAAGGGGTTGAGCGCGTGTGGTTGGAGTTGCAAAGAGCGTACTAACGAGCATCTTGAGCACCATCATCAGCGACCGCAGCAGGAAGAAGAAGGAGTCGACCAGCACCGAAAACACCTGCGTCAGAATCTCCCCCGCCACCGCAAAGGCCACATCGACAAACGACGACCCGAGCGAGATGATGAGCATTCCCAAGTCGAGGATGGCATCGTTAAACGCGCTAGTGTCATAGGCCGGTGCCACAAGGTTGTCGTTGCTCTCGGCACCCAGCTCGGCCAATCGGCGTGCCGTGGCGATGCCAAAGACGTAAATGTCGTCGGTGTCTCGAAAGCCGTCGATGGTGGCGTTGCGGCGCAAAGGGGACAGGTTGGAAAGCATGCGTCTCGAAGCGGCCGCGTAGGTGCCCGAGGAATCGGCGTACCCCTCGGCCTTTTCGGCCGACTCGAGGCGGGCCGCGTAGGCGGCGGCACGCCCGCACCATTCGCTCGACTGTGCAAAAAAGGGGCGGCTTGCGGGAACTGGTTCTGACTGTTGCGTGTGCGTGTGCGTGTGTGTGTGTGTTTGTGGGGAGCACCTTAAACGTGGCCGTGCAGTCGAGCCCATTGTATGGAAAGTCGTCCTCGCTGAAGAGCCCCTGCCAGTGCTGGTGCGTGAACGCGAGCGAGAAGACCTCGAGCGCAAGCACAACCGTGGGCTCCACGACGTAAAACGAGGCCGCATTCCACACGGGCAGGACACCGGCATTGACAACGTCGACGGCCGAATTGTAAAAGATGCTCGTCGTGTCCCACGAGATTTCTGCAATCTCAAAGAGCAATGCGCCCTGGTCAAAGGCCTTTTCGGGATCACGGTCGACCCACAAAAAGATTTGGTGCAGGAGAAAGAGCACGAGCAGGATGGCCAGCCATTGCGAAAACTGTGTTCCGATGCGCGTGGCCGTATTCACGGCGGTCTGCACGAGCTTGACCGATTCGGTGGGAACGGCGCTCACTCGCCGCGCAAACCGGCCGGCCGCCTGCGAGCGGTAGGACTTGTCGCTTGCAATTGCCTGGACGTTTTCAATCTGCGCCTCGGACAGGCCCGCTCCCTGGGCCTGGCTCGGCGGAGGCGGCGGTGGCGGCGGTGGTGCCGGCCGTGGCGGCGGTGGTGCCGGCCGTGGCGCTGCTGCTGGTGCCGGCCGTGGGGCCGCGGGCGGTGCCGGCCGTGGCGCTGCTGCGGGTGCCGGTCGTGGTGCTGCTGCTGGTGCCGGTCGTGAAAAGCCCCGTTGCACGCGCTCGACCCCTCGATCGATCTTCGAAAACTGGCGTTCGATCCAGTCAGACCCCCGTTTCACACGATCGTACGTGGCCGGGTCGATGCCCTCATCAATCGCTTTTTTGCGCGCTTCCTCGTCCGTCGTGCCGCCTGCGGGTGCTGGCAGTGCTCGTTGGGCTGGCGCCTTGGGTGCTGGCGCCGCTCGTTGTGGTGGTGGTGCCCCAGGAGCCTGCTTCTTTTTGCGAAACACACTCTTTGCGTCCGACCAGAGTTCCGACGCGTCTGGAAAGTCAAAGTCGTCCATGCCGGACGCAAAGGGTGCGTGTGTGTGCGCGTGTGCGCGTGTCCACTCGCGCCCTTTCCTTTTTATAAGTCCTTTGAGCACCGACTAATTAGCGCCACTAGATGATCCGCTAAGGAGAGTGGACCGAGAATCGCCAGGTGCTGTGTAAACGGTGCGCATGGGGACCGCAGATGCATGCGGACGTGCCATACGCCGGTCCTTTGTCGTCTTTGTTTTGCAGCTAGCCATTGCCACCGCCTTTGTACTAGTGGCGCTCTGGGCCGCATCTCTCGTGCTGGAGTTGACACCGATTGTTGGGGTCACCACCGTGCCTCCCGGAATCGCCTTTGTGACCTATGACAAGCGACACTAACCATAACGTGTGGCACGCTATCCTTTCAGACGAGGGAGCATTGGCAACGTCACGCGTAGTACACACTGTGCGCGAGTGGGCGAGGTTTTCAATGTTACCGGCCGAGCTGGCCGCCTTTGGCTTTACGACTGCGCGAAAGCTGTCCGATGTGGCCACCGACAATGACGACGAAAACGGATTCGACATTCCCCTGTGGGTCATTCTCGTGGCGATTGTACTTCTTCTCACGTTGATGTTTTGTGGATGCACGTGCTTTGTGATTCGCTGTTTTGCGCCTGAGAATACGCAGGGTCCCGCGTGGGAGATCAATTCCTACGGCAAGCGATGGGTCAAGGGTCATGCTCCCGGAAATGGAAAAAATCCAGTGGCGCACGAGAATGGTCCAAACACATACCCGGGAGCAATCCCAGTGCACACGCCCATGAATGACACGTACGACCCCAACAATCCTAAATCCCACATGCGTCCTGCATACCACGAGAACCCCGACGATCCCAATTTCAAAGAGGACCGCCAGGAGGTGCTCGACAAGCTCAACGGGTTGCACATTGCTCGCAACGGTGGGCGATTGGTAAAAAACGCACAGGCACCGCGGCAAACGGCCGTCTAGGCAATGTCTCGAGTGTTTGTCAGGGTAAAGGGTGCATGTATAGACGCGTGAGTGTGTGTGTGTGTGTGTTTGGAAAAAAATATTCGGCTTCGTCGGTTTCTCAGACACACACACACACACCCACACGCGCACACACTTTGATTCTAGTCTTGCGGCAAGTGTGTACTTGCACGCCTACAACGAGCGGCTGCAGTGCCGCTAACCGGCTACACAATTGTTCGCTCTGTCAGCGACTCGACAAAGACAAAAAAGGTTGCAAGTCCGACGAGAGAAACCGTCCTGACCAGACGACTCGGTTGCTGCGCCCGCACCGACTGGGCGAGCAGCTGGACGGAAATTGCCACACATATTCGTTGACAAATGGATACCAACAAGTGGGCAAAGTCGAGTATCGATCGTCGATCGGAGAGTTTGTCTAGTGCAGCACGTCCAGCTTCACTCACAAAGGTTTGTTCAAACTCGTCAGTGAGCTGGCCTAGAAGAGTGACAGACAAACGCGCTTCGTCCGTGCTGGACCCCTTCAAGAGCGGGTGGTGCAGCTCGGTCCTCAACGACGCGAGCCTCGCGCGGGCAGCGTCCTTGGCAACCGAAACCACTCGCGCTCGTCTCTTGACGAGCTCTGTAGACAACCGTGCTTGCAGAGCCGCAAACACTATGGTGAATCCCAGCACAAGGCCAATCAACTCGTCCTCGCTCAACTGTTCGTCTCCCGCCGCAGAGAGTAGTTCGCGTGCAATGTTGAAGGAAACGGAGACGCTGAGATCCGACCCTATGGACGAAAGAGCTCCGAATGTGGTCCCTCCCACTCCACCCGTCACGGCAGTGGCGCCATCCATTGTAGGTACACCGCTTTTAGATGAGCGCTTTGTCCAAAGCCTGCCCGTTCAAATGACAAAAAGTCAATGCGAAGCGGCCGGAAATGAGGGAGCCTTGCTACTCAAGGGATTCTTTGCCTACCACAAGCAACCCGAATTGGGACTTCGCCGTCTACTGCTAGCGCCGCCGCCTCCACCAAGTGGCGGTGCTGGGGAGCCACGCAAGCGCAAGGTGGCAGGGGCTTCTGGAACGTCTCTACCACGCGCGCGCACCGATACTCACCCCACGGTTGGTGCTACCTTTGGTTGTCTGCTCGGGAATATCACTGCCTATCTTGAGGGTCGAGGCCTGCCTAGAGAACGAGCCTATGTGCTGCGCAGCATCCGCACACTGCTACTTCCGGCGGCCGAGTCGCTACGGTACATGCGCGGTGCTGATGTGCAACACCTGGCCCGAGGTATGGCCTCGTGTCGCGTCGTTCAACCAGAGCGGTCGTCCCTTCCCGAGGTGTCGGCTCCGAATTTTCCAACCATTGACTACAAGTATGGCAACAGTTGTACTACCGTCGGTGCCACTGCCACGCTTCTTGTCGTGTTTGGTGTCATGAGCACGATTCCGGACCACAGCGCCCACTTTTGGAAGGAGGGTTCTCTGTGGAAGGCGCTTCGCTGTGCCGAGGAGGCGCTCAACAGTTGGCGTCCCTCAACTGCGTGCATGGACGAGACGCATTGGCAAGCACTCGGCGCTGAGAGGCGCGCGATGCACCGTGCCTGTCTTGCCGCGTATGTGACTTGGAAGCGACTGGCCGAACCAACACCCATGGAAGCGGCGACGGCAGCAGTGGGTACTGCCGAGGGTATGCAACTGATGCTCCAGGCAGCACAGCGTGCCGCGTACCCGAGTGGCGCGATTGTCAACGAGTACACACAAGCCGAGCTATGTTGCCGCATCCAAAACGCGCAAGAAATATGGGAAGTGCCCACTACGACGAGTGTGCAAACCGTCGTTCCTATGGTTGTGCTGCCACTATCCGAAATTCCCGACGCCATGGCGCTTGTGACTGGCGGTGGCCCAAATCGACGACGTATTAGCAGAACAAGCACCGACGACGACAGCCAATCGTGTGCCAGCTCGTCGTGGAAGACATTGAGCTCCAACCAGTCGATCTTTTCGCACGTCTCGCAGGATTCCCTCTGTGAGCTGGGCCCTGTGGGCGACCTTGCGCTATGCAATGCCAGCGAGAAGCACTGCCCAACAAAGGAGGGCTTGACGATAACCTCCCGTGTCTAGTATAGTGAGTGTATTGGACGGTGTGGTGGATTCAAAAAAATGCGGCGTCTTCCCAAGCTAGAGAGCGTCGTCAAAGATCTGTGTCTGGACAAGTTTCCCACAGAAGACACCGAGGCCAAGCGCAAACGCGTCGTTATCTACGACGACAATTCCGACGACGAAGATGGCGAACCGGTCGCGCAGCAGCCGAATATTGCACCTCCCGAGTTGGAGCCATTGCCCGATGACAGCGCGACTGCGCTCTTTGTGGGCGAGCTTCCCGATCCAATGACCTACCCACAGCAAACGAAAACGGGACTCGTTGATGCGAGCGTCCTTCCTGGCGAGGATTTGGTCGCAGCGGCACATTTTCAGAGCGCACTTCGCAAACTCAAGGAGGCCAAGAAGAAGATGGACGAAAACGCCAACGGCGCAGAAGATGCATACAATGAGCAGCTTGCGGCCCTTCCCGGGATTCGAGATGCGGCAAGGGATGCCGAGCTGCAACACGGAAACCAGAATGTCGGAAACCGGCACACTGAAGAGTTCAAAGACATCGTTAGGAAGCGATGGCTGCCCGACATGGAGGCGCTGATTCGAAAGATTGGCAGCGATCCCGGAGGCGTCAACAGCTACGCGGCCTTCATGAGCCAGCTCAAGCCCGGGAAGACGTGGAACAATCTGGTCAAGCAGACGCGTCTGAAGCGGCAGCAACAGCCAAATTACCAGCTCCGGCCACATCAGCTCCCACCGCTCAGCGACCCGCGCACTCTGGGCGTTGCCGTCTACAAGGTGATCGAGCAGGAGGACCTTGAACAATGGCGCAAGTCGATGCGTCACGCAACCGAAGAGGGAATGCCTGAGTTCAAAAAGCAGGTATGGTGGACACCCGAAGACGAACATTGGGAATTGCGCACCGATGGCAATGGGAGAGAATACGTTGTCGACATTCCCGCGCAAGCCGGACCGACTGGTGGTGTTCCGGGGCAGCCGCGATCGATTTGGGATTGGGACGCTTCGCAGAGCGACCCCAGAAGCGCATTTTACCCGGGAACGGCGTTTCGCTTTGTGGGCGGAGGCTTTGCGGCGCTCAACAACCCTTCAAGCTTCCACAACCAGTTTGTTCGCTCCCTGAGGATGCATGTCCACGGAATGGCAATATTTCGCGACTTGTTTGGCATGGGCCCAGGCGGGAACAACGAGGGCGCCACGCACCTCGAACAGGTCATTGACCGCATGCTGATTCGCCAAACTGACCAGAGCCCAGGCGAAGACTTTTGGCATCGCGACATTGCGCTCGGCACGAACCCAAACGACCGCGTCTTTGGTGGCTGGGTCAATCTCAACAATACTGAGCAGGCCTTTTCGTGCGTTCCCGGGTCCTCGGCGGAGGAGCGGGTGCATACGCCCAATGACCCGTTTGGATTTGCGAAGATCGCCGAAGACGACCACTACAAGTGCGTTGCGCGCTCGTACAAGGTGATGATCCCGCCAGGGCACATGATCGTGTTCAATGAGGACACAATCCACGAAGTGATGCCATCGCATACCAACGAGCGCATGCTGCGTCTTTTCACGGGCTGGCGCCTCTCGCAGTGGCAAGCCAATGGACCAAGCCCCAAGCCGCTCATTCCAGACCTGCGTCGCCGTCTGCTGCAGCAAGAAGGGATGCCACTAAAGAGTGGGCAGCACAAGCACTACGATTCGGATGACCCGAGCAAGGGAGGCAAGGACTACTACAAACAAAACATGGACCAGGGTCGCAAGTACAACAAGGCCAACAACCCAAAGGGGTTCAAAAACTACCCAGGACCGCCACCTTTCTACCCTTCCAACTACTGGGGAACTCTCGATCCCAACAAGCACGTTGGGCCGCTGTGCGACAATCTCGAGCCGGCGCTCGTGCACAATCGCTTTTTCCCTCCAAACAAGCCAATGGGCATACAGCACAAGTTTGGCGTCATGTGCAACTTGGACTACCACCACATCACCTACGAGTCGCAGTACAGTGCCAACGTTCCCAAGCCCAGCCATGCCGATACCTTGCGCGGTCTTGTGGAAACGCACGAGTGGCTACGAGACTTTGACGACAATAATATCAACATTCCCAATGGAAAGATCTACGCAAAGGACAAGTTGTGGGTGCAGGAGCCGTACACGGAAGAGGAAATCGACATTCTCGAACCGCATACACTCGCGTGGCTGCGCAAGCGTCTACTTTCGACCAACTGTGCCAACAGGGCATCTCCCTACAACTACGTCGATACTAAGACACCCCAGGGTGGCAACGGGGTCATGAACGGCATGCTCGATGACACCGCGTACTCTACGGCACGGGCCTGATGCCGTTTGTGGGAACAATTTCGGCGTGTAGGTATGGCGCGTGTGTCACACTTGTGGAGTGTGGTTGAGGGCGAGTTTTTATCGCGTCGCTAGACAAAGTGTCATAATTTACCTCTTGCATCAGTATAAAGGAAAAGGGGGTCTACCCGTTTGTGTGAGTGTGCGTGTGCGTGGCGCATGCGCGGCGTCGCATGAAAGGGACACCTCTTGCAGTCGCGGCAGAAGCCTCCTACGAGACTGATAATGACGACGTGGACGAGGAGCCATCGCCCGAGCCAGAGGTGGTGCGCGCAGTAGACTACTTTTACGAAGCCTCCACAAACGAGTCAGTATGGCCGGTGCTACTCTCGCTCCTTGTCGCCGGTTTTGGGGCATTGATTGCGTGGCAAAACGTGTGCAAGGAACGCCAAGTATGTGTGGACCACGGCACATGTTACTCGGTACGAAACGAGTCCTACTCGTGCAGCTTTCGGACATCCATCACGCCGTCGGCGTACCGCATGCTGAATTTTACGTCACAAGACGAGGCCCTCCAAGCCCTTCAGCGCGGCGTTTGTGCACCCGGGTTGCGGCAGTCGCTCGACCAGTATGGCGATCTGCGCTGTGTCCGAAGACGCAACTATCCCGATGCCCTCTCCACAGAAGCCGAGGCCAAGAGTTTCGAGCCTGGCATGGCCGATCACCAAAAGCACTGTGGGCGTTGGATTGACGCCAAGTCGTTGGCGAGCGGCGAGGAAAAATTCGCCTTCTTTGATGTGGACGAGGTCGCACAGGACATTGAAGACGTTTTGCTCGCGGGTGGCAGTGGGAGACTCGCCATTTCCGACGTGACCAAGTTTCGTGCTGCGTGCCGCTCAATGGTGGTGTCGAGTGCGGCGGGTGCCGCCGCCACAGTTGCGTACAACTACCTAGTCGAAGGCCTGAGCGCCTTCGACTTGACACAGATTCCCGACGTCTTTCGTGCGGTCGGATTCTTGGGATCGCATTTTTGCGACGCCCCCGCCACCGTCGGCCTCGCGTACGACGCCCAGTCCTTTGCGGTCAAGGTGGGCGTCGGCACCACGCCGAGCGCAGACGCCGTCGCCGAGGCCTTGTATGCAGTGGGCGCTGACCGAACCAAGCGCACGCGTGCCTCCTCGTTTGCCGAACAGGTCAACGACGTTGGCATAGCCGCACCGGCCGTCAACGACGATGAGACGCGTAAAATCATCGAGGGGTCGTATCGAAACGGATGGATCGAGTCCCAGGTGACCTCCAGTCTTCGCATCTTTTACGAGACAGGAAATCCGCCGCTTGCGCGCTTCTTGCGTGCCACAAAGCTGCAGATGGCAGACGTCGTCCCGTATTTGCACGGACTCGCAGCCTATTGTGCCGTCTCGGGCTCGTCCACTGTCACCGGGGAGTTTGGTGGCATGAACAGCGTCGAGCAGTCAGTCAACACCATCAGTGGACTTCGTCCAGTACCCTCAGCGCTTGGCCGCCTGCACGGCAAGAGCATCGACATTGATCGCTTCTCGGAGATCACTCCCGAACACTTTTTCAACGCGTCCTCCACAACGTGGTCGGCCCTCGCGTCGCACGGCAAATCCATCACCTCGGCGACGCGACCGTCGGCGAGAGCCGTCTGCCTGAGAGCGGCGAGGGTGGCGTTTCCCGACGCGTTTGATCACATTGCCTTTGATACCCTCGTCACGCCAACACTTTACAGTCGGCTAGAAACGATGACGGCGACCATCAAGGACGCAGCGATCACCGTCTTGCAAGAACCACTGATCGGTAGTTTGTATGCGACATCCGCCGGTCGCTCGGCGGCACTTGCACAGTTGCAAGATACACCGCTCCGAATTGCTGGAGCGCCTAGAACCACGTGGGCGGGCGTCGACACGCCATTTGTCCGACCAATACTCACGGCTGACGACGGTGCCATTCTAATATTGATGAAGCAGGCGAGGGCCGTCTACTTTGATCGCCTTTCTCGCGCCGTGCGGCAAACCTCCGTGTGCCAACATCCGCCCCTCTTTGACGCCTTGGAGCGCAACGCCTACCTTCTTTTGAGCACCACCTTTTCGTGTGCCATGCTGCTGCCCGGCCTGCTGGTGCCACCCTTTGCAGACGAACGTTATGACGACGCATCCTTGTATTCGCGGGTCGGATACGTCGTGGCGCACGAGTTTTTGCACGTCACTGCATTCACGTCGCGTTGGAACACCGCCTATTCCGACTACTTGCTTTGGCGTTATCAACCTCAGACTCAGGTGGAGGCCATTGCCGATGCGGGGGCACTTGCAGCGCTGATGAAGATTGGAAAAACCTCGAATGCCACGTTGTGCGCGCACGTCTCTCAATTATGGTGTGCTAGAATTGGGACGCAGGACCGCGTGGCGGGGTCGCATCCGCTCTCGAATGAGCGTGGCGATTACGCGTGTGCGTTCTTACGTGATCATTTTTAATACTATCACACCGTGTCTCTACTTGTTGACCGGGTTGCAACCTGATCGCTCTGTTCTCACATTCGCAATCCGATAGTCATTTTTGATCCACTCCGGTGCCTGACACGGACGACTACATGCAACCGGTGCAATGTCCCAGCGCAGCATGCACGCCTTGCTCGCCCAGCTGGGTGTATCGGGCTGCAGCTCGTGCGCGAGAACGTGCCGAAGCGACAGCGGCAGCAGCCGAAGCCCCACGTCCTCGAGGGCCCGCCCAAAGCCGACCTCGATCATTCGACCGGCCATTGCGCAGCGATGCGGTTGGGAAAACGGGCTGCGCAAAGGGTGGTCGAAGTCTGGGTTGCTGTAGTTGCGCAGCGCGCGCAAGAGCGGCGGCAGGGCACGGCTCCCAAACAAGAAGACGCGATCGGTAGGGACGCCGCAGTCGCTTCCATTGGGTTTGAAGAGCACCTGTCCATACTTGCGCTGCGCGCACTCGCACCACTGATCGCAGGCCCCGCACTCCATGGCGTCGCGAGCCTGTGCCCGCACGTGTCCGTAGCTGTAAATGCGCCAGCGCGCGTACACCACGTCGGGCGCGAGTGGCCGCAGCAGCAAGTTGGTCGGAAGCGTGCCGAGAAGGAGCGAGTCGGGACGAAGCCGCAGGTAGGACGAGTGCATCGGTCGAAACGAGTCGGGTTCAACGAGGTGTAAACAGGTGAGAAGACGCGCAAACTGGTTTTTGCTTTTAAAGACCCACTGTCCGGCTAGTGGGACGGATGCGTGGCCGAGGAGCGGGGCATCGGTGCACAGGTAGATACGTGCGCCAATTGCACCCCACGACTGTACGGGACTCTTTCCAAGGACGGGGTTGGTCTCCAACGGATTTTCGTGCCGTTGCGAGCGCGTCAGTGTGCCACTTACGACCAATGCGAGCGGTTGTAATTGAAAAGACACGTTCATGGATTTTCACCACCACCACTGCGATTCCCAGTGCCTCACATACTAGCGAGCGCTGTCAAGAAGACGCGGCGGCTTCCAGGTGCGCGTGCACATCGTGAAGCCACTTGTGTGGAGGATCGGAATTCATTACGTCGCGCAGGGCCTGAACATGTGTGCCCCGATACGGCTCCAGAGGCAACCCTTGACGCGGGGGCGCGCTCTTGAGCGCATGGAGCGTTGCGTGCCGGCCCCATTTGACCAGCGTTTCTATGCGCTCCGCAGTGACAAGGTCGTCCTCCACCGGAGGCCAAGTAGCCCAGTACCGTCGCTGTCGACTGGATTCCGTCTCGTCGAGACGCTCACGTGCTACTTCTCTTCGTTCCTCATTTGCACACACGCCGGTTTCGGCGCTCAGCGTCACCATGAAGCACTCGGGTCGCAACATCCCACCCAGTCGTCGGCGTCGGTCGCGCACCCATGGCTCAATCAGAGTCGCCAAGTCCAACAAGTGCTGCGCGGCTTCCCAGTGGCGCTCTACTGTGGCCTTTGGGTGAGGCATGCTCAATTGCCCAGTTGTCGCATTGTATACGAGAATGGGTGGACACGATCCTTGGCTGTCGTCTTCGTCCTCTGGCAAGTCGTCGTCTCGGACAATGTGGAGCGCATTGTAAAGGTGCGCCACATTAAAAAAAGTGTGCACCACTGCCGAGGCCACCTTGCGTTGCGACGCGTAAAGTCGTGCTGGCATCTTGAGTGTTGTTCCTAGACGGTCGCTGATGTGGTCGTCGGTCTCATCCTCCTTGGTGTCCGCCTCGGAATCGTCCGAATTCGAGCATTCGGCCAAGCACGTAAGAAAGGCACACTCGATCGCCTTGGCCATTGAATTTGCGCATGTTTCTGCCATGGTCTTTAGCGACGTGCCACGCTCCGCTTGCCTCTTTTTGAGGTTGATATACCGTCTTAGGTAAGGGTGCAGTGATCGTTGCGAAAGTCCGAGTGCGTTGGTTTCAAGGGCGACTTCCTTGTGGCACTCGAGT
>ENA-ORDA01000242-ORDA01000242.1-marine-metagenome-genome-assembly--contig:-NODE-242-length-57597-cov-7.397757_pt1 | contig 57597 bp, 52 predicted proteins | sample MGYA00237778_ERZ508506 | MGnify/ENA primary metagenome ERZ508506 (study PRJEB26177, sample SAMN06267891) | marine metagenome | isolation source: Monterey Bay, California, USA | place: Pacific...
CCATCTGTGCTGATACTGCTAGCGAAGGCTAGTCCTACTTTCATGTTATTTTCCTCTTCTTATGCTTGAACGCCTGTAAAAATAGACTCATTGATATATTGATCTTCAAATCTGGCTGCCAGATAAAGTGTGTAGCCAATGCTCATTCTCGCCTGTACGCTGCCGATTACCGGAGGCTAGCAACGACGAGGTTTAATATCTGTTTTCGTTTTGCTATCTTGTGAAACAGTCATGTCTGATTGTTTTGTATTTAGCGCTCGATCGAGTTAAAGGTCAAGCGCCCAACAATTTTCAGGCAAACCGAACTTGTAAGTATTGAGTAAATAAACTCGCTAATCGAAAACTGAAATAGTAATTATGATCCCAGCAAATATAAATGATGTATCTCCTGAGTTTCTTTCTGCCATCTTTGATGTCGAAATCGAATCAATCGAGGCTAACCAGATAGGTCAGGGGATAGGGCTAATGGGAGACATCTATCGGGTGGGGCTCTCTATTTCGGGTGATCGTCAGGATGTACCTGAAAGTGTGGTCGTAAAGTTACCCTCTTCCTTTGAAGGTAATCGCACACAGGGTGTGGCCCTCGGCATGTTCGAGGCTGAGATCAGATTCTATGATGAGCTGGCACCCTCAATACCTGTTGGAATTCCCAAGGCTTACCATACAGATATCAAGCCAGGCACGGCCGATTTTGTGATCGTGATGGAAGATCTGACGCGGTATGAATTGGTCGGACAAAGTGATGGCATGTCGGTTGAGCAAGCAAACGCGGCGGTCGAGGTGATGGCCAGAATTCACGCTGTGTGGTGGGATAAGGTGACAACACCAGCGCTTGAATGGATTCCGTCTATGATTAGTGCTCGCATTGAGTATGTTGATCAATTGTTGAAGGAAATTTACCCAGTGTTTGAGAGTGGCTTTGCAAAATATCTTCCCGCGGGAGGGCTCGAGCTTTATCAGTTATTCGCAGGCAATTATTTGGAAATCAACAAGACGCTTGCTGCGCGTAGTCCTTGGACTTTGGCGCACCAGGATTATCGTGTCGAGAACCTAATGTTTGCGCCGGGAGAAGCCGTTGTGCTCGACTGGCAAGGCATTGGTCGTGGACCAGGCGCATATGATCTTGCCTACCTTCTTGGTGGATCCATGGCCATTGACAAAAGGCGAGAACACGAAATGGCGCTGGTGAAAACATATCAATCAACATTAGAAGCCTCCGGTGTTGCTGGTTATCCGATGGAAAAATGTTGGGATGACTACGGCCACGCGCAGTTGATGGGAGGGCTTGCGACGGCGATGGTGACAGCTGGCACACTCGATTTGAGTAACGAGAGAGGTGTTCAGCTGGTTGCGACGATGGCTGAACGTCATATTCAGGCCGCACTTGATCACGATGGACCTGCGAGGTTGAACGCTATTTTAGCTAATATTCCCTAGACCGTTAAAGTGATGATATTAAAACAGTATCGTTAGTTTTTATCGGCCAGCGTAAAAATTAAAAATTAAGTAAGGAAAACTTATGTCTACCGCAGATGCAATAGTAATTAACAATCCTTTTTTGACAGGGAACAACGAGCCTGTTTTTGAAGAGATAACCACCACCGAGTTAGAAGTGATTGGCGAAGTACCTGCCGATATCTCCGGTAGTTTTTTGCGAACCGGTCCTAATCCCTTTTATGTCCCTGATGAAGAAAAGTATCATATATTCGACGGTGACGGGATGATTCACGGTGTTAGCTTCAAGGATGGGAAGGCAACCTACCGTAATCGGTTTGTTCAATCAAAAGGGTTAGAGGAAGAGCGCACTAAAGGTGAGTGGATTTATCCCGGATTGAACATGCTAGGCGAATACATTGCCAAAGGCGAGGCACCCGGTGTTAAAAACACCGGTAATACTGCAATGGTTTTTCACCAAGGGCAGCTCTATACGATGATGGAAGGCGGGACGCCCTACCGTATTTCTTTGCCCGAACTTGAAACGGAGGGCGAGCACGACTTTGACGGTACTGTCACGCATAACTTTACTGCCCATCCCAAAGTTGATGCGAAAACCGGCGAGATGATGACTTTTGGTTATGGACTGCAGCCCCCCTTTCTTAGTTATTCTGTCGTGGGAACCGACGGGCGCGCCTCACATGCGACAGAAATAGCTATCCCTAAGCCTGTGATGATGCATGACTGCGCGATTACTGAAAATTACACTATTTTTCCGGACCTTCCGCTGGTGTTCGATTTTGAGAAGATGATGGCTGGAGAAGGTCTGGTTGGATGGGACCCTAGCAACGGCTGTCGAATAGGGATCGTACCTCGTCGCGGAGATGACAGCTCCATCCGCTGGTTTGAAATCGAAGAAAGTTTTCTTTTCCATGTAGCTAACGCTTTTGAAGAGGGCGATGAAGTCGTTTTTCAGGCCTGCAGATCAGATCGTGGCGGCATCGTGACAGAGGAAGGTGCAGAGGTCAAAGACCAACTGGGACAGCTTCATGAATGGCGCTTCAACATGCGCAGTGGTGCTGTTCAGTCGAGAGCGATTGACCGGGAATTTCATTGCGACTTCCCACGAATCAACGACGACTACGTGGGCTACAAGAATCGGTATACCTATGCTGCTCGCTTCAGGGTGGAAGACATGCCGACGTTCGACGGCGAAATGAAATATGACAATGAAACAGGCGAAATAGAAATGCATTACTTTGGTGATCACGCGGAGTCCGGGGAAGCGGTTTTTGTCCCCAGGATCGGCTCGACCAAGGAGGATGATGGCTATGTGATTTGTTTTGTTTACGATAGAAATGCCGGTACCAGTGAATGCCAGATTCTTGATGCGCAAAACTGGCACGCCGACCCAGTGGCCAAGATTAAAATTCCGCAACGGGTGCCTCATGGTTTTCATGCTGCATGGGTGCCGCACGGTTAACACCTAAACCCTACTGTTTGAAAACGCAGGGCCGCTGAATCAACATGTGATAAAAGAGTCAGGATGCAGAATAAAAAAGTCAACTTTGACTGTTTTTTTTCATCTAGCTATTATCCTATTCCAATTAAAAGAACCAATACTTCCACGGAGCACTCGAAATGACCTTTGCGCTGACTTACGCTGAACAAAATCCAGACCAGATCGCCATCAGAGATGAGCGCAAGTCACTACATTGGTCCGAGGTAGACGACGTACTCAATCGAGCAGTGAATGGACTGCGAGCATATGATCTTGGTCCCGATGTAAGAGTTGCAGTATTCGCAGAAAATTCTGTGGAAACAGCGCTTGCAAACCTTGGCGGACTTGTGGCCGGTGCATCGGTTGTGCCCGTCAATTTTCATCTTACGGCCGAGGAAGTGGCTTATATTTTAAGTGACTCCGGAGCTCGTGTACTCTTCGTCGGGCCTGAGACCGCTGCTCGAGGTGTCGAGGCAGCGGCAAATTCAGGTGTTCATACGGTTGTTGGTTGGTGCGACGCCGAGGGTGTTTTGGAGTGGAATGGCTGGCTTGCCGGTAATAGCGCTGATCAGCCTGATCACGGGGTGCCACCGAAACCAAACCTGTTATATACCTCCGGTACAACAGGTCGCCCGAAAGGTACCGAATTACCGCCGACCATGTTTGCCGGGGGTGAAACTATTGACGAACATTTGGCGCTTTTCAGAGAAAGAACATTGGCGCGTATCCCCGCCGGTGCTGAGATTGGTGCACAGCTAGTCGTAGGACCCATGTATCACACCGGTCCGTTAAGCGCGACACGGCAACTGATAGCGGGTGTTCCCTCTGTGATCCTGAGTCGATTCAATGCCGAAAATACGCTGGCTGCGATTGAGCAATTCCAAATCGAATCCACGCTCATGGTGCCGACTCACTTTGTCAGGCTGTTGGCGCTGCCGCAAGACGTGCGGGAAAAATATGACATTAGTTCAATGAAAAGCATCAGTCACACGGGTTCAAAGTGCCCTGTTGATGTCAAACGGGAGATGATTGAGTGGTTCGGGCCGGTTTTTCTGGATGCCTACGGTGCCAGTGAGGTCGGGACAACCTGCATGATTACCTCGGAAGAATGGCTGGCACATCCTGGTTCTGTTGGAAAGGCGATACCCCCTTTCACTGCGCTGATTCTTGATGATGAAGACAATGAACTACCGCCGAACACCGAGGGTCGCCTGTTTTTCAAAGATGCAACTGGACGTGGCGTCGTGTACCACAATGATCCGGAGAAGTCGGCAGAGGCGCACATTGCACCGGGTGTTTTTACGCTTGGTGAGATCGCTTACGTCAATGAAGAAGGTTACGTCTTCATTACAGACAGATTTAGTGACATGGTCGTCTCTGGCGGTGTGAATATCTATCCGGCTGAAGCGGAGCAAGTGTTGATAGAGCACCCAGCGGTGCTGGACGTTGCTTGTATCGGCGTGCCCAACAAGGATATGGGCGAGGAATTAAAAGGGCTTGTGATTCCTAAGCCTGACGAAACCTTGCCATCTGCGGATGCAATGGTTGCCTGGTGCCGTGAAAGATTGTCTCATTATAAGTGTCCGAGAACGCTCGAGTATGTTGAGGATCTTGGGCGCAACACGATGGGCAAAATTAATAAGCGCAAACTGCGCGCGCCATACTGGCAGAATGTCGATTGAGGATGAGGCAAGCGAATAAATTATAAGCAAAAAAAAGCCCGGCAGAACCGGGCTTTTTTCTAACAAGTTTACATTTCGTATGTGAATTCAAGTCCAAAAGTTCTTCCCTGATTGATGATGCCCGCAGCAAACAGGTCCCCAATAGGAATGCCAACTTCAACTTGATCGTCAGTCAAATTTCGTCCGTAGGCGACGATAGAGTAGTTGTCTGTTTGATATCCAATCGAAGCCGTAAGGTCCTCAGAGGAGTCCCTGCGTCCGAACTCGGTATTGAGCAAGTTTTCGCTTTCATCAACCATTGCATGTTTTGCATAAAGCTCGACTTGACCGCTGCCTATTTCAACGATATAGCTTGCACCAAAACCGAGTGTGAATTCAGGCGTATCTCTAGGCCTGAGGCCCGTGGCGTCAGACGTGCTGAAATCAGTATCCGTTAAGTCCAAGTCGGTCTCAAACTTGCCGTATTTAGCATCAAGGTAACCGTAATTCAGAAAGAGTCTCAGGCGTTCTGTCGCCTGAAATTCGGTTTCCACTTCAATTCCCTTATAAGTTGCATCTGATACATTGTTGAAAATTGTCGCCACCGTGTTGGTAGACGCGTCGAACGATATTGAAGATTCCTGTTTGTCTGTGAAGTCGTTGAAAAAGCCGACGATATTGAGTCTCAGGCGACCTTCCATCATCATACTCTTGTAGCCCAATTCGTAAGAACTGGCGTACTCAGGCTGATATTGGTCTCTGACAAAGTCTGCGATATTTTGGTTGGTGCCAAAGAAACCGCCGGAGTGAAACCCCTCGGAATAGGTGCCAAACACGATTGCGTTATCATTGAGTTGGTACGTGAGACCAACCTTTGGAGAGAGCTCTGTCCATGTGTTGTCAAGGTCTGCAAAAGCGGGATAAGCAAAAGCATCCTGTCTTTCCACGGTGGTCAAGTAAGCCTGACCAGCAATAAAGTCTTTCTCCTCGCGAGTCCAGCGCACGCCTAAGGTTAATGTCCAGTCTTCAGCGAATTGCCAATCGCCCTGAACAAAAGCTGCAATCGAAGTCGTTTCTTGGGCTTCATAGAGCACCTGAACCAGATCAGAATCTAAACCCGGATAAGCTGGAACGCCTGTGTCGCAGAAAAGTCCAATAGCACCGCTCTGGCAGAGCCCCCAAAATGTGAGTCCTGGCGCTGGCGGAGGTGCGAATGCAAACAAGCCGCCCAACCGATTTTGCCAGAATGATCCACCTGTGCGCCAGTCACGATCGAACTCGCTGTTAAAGTAATAAACGCCGGCCGTGAAGTTGAGGTTCTCGTAGCTGCCGTCCAATCGCAGCTCCTGGCTCAACTGGTCAAAATCATTGAATTTTTCAATGGTGATAAACGGCGCTGCTGAACCGTCAAAATCGAAGATGCCATATTCAGTCAGCTCGCGGTAGCCAGTAGTAGATACAAGTGTCAGATTGTCGTCCAGATCAAGTCTCATCGACAGGGTGTAGGCTGTGGTATCAAGCTCAGCGGCATTTCTTGTATCGTTTTCAGATACGTTAGATTGCGCTAACGTTGTCCTGCAAGCGTCAGGGAAACTAAATAGTTGTGTACCGTCACACATCTGAAAACCACCACTCAAATCGGAATCCCGAAGTCCTGTGGGAGGCGCAGCAACACCAGCTGCCAAGTTGTAATTTGTGTTGTATGCGCTCAGATCGCTTTGATCTAAAAATTTCTCAATGGTAAACAACGCTTCAAAGTCATCGTTGGGCGTAAACAGGAAAGTTGCACCGTAACTCTTGTAGTCAGTTGCCCCATTCTTGCCGCCGAGTGTGATGTTTTCAGTGAACCCATCGTCCTGAATATAGGAGCCAAATAGTTTAAGCGCTAGTTTGTCTTCAACGAGCGAGGTATTGAAAACGCCCCGGAATTCTCTTTGGCCATCTTGTCCAACGGTTGCTTTAACGCGGGCGCCAAGTTCCCCTGTAGGTCGGCTACGAATGACGTGAATCACGCCGCCAACCGTGTTTTTGCCAAATAACGTGCCCTGAGGACCTCGTAAGATTTCAACACGTTCAAGGTCGAAATTTTCAAGTACCTGGCCGGCGAGCGAACCCAGATAGATGCCGTCGATCATTACGCCGATGGGAGCGTCGAGTGAATTGTCATCGGTGCGGCTTGGACTAATACCCCGCATCGCGATGACTGCGCCGCCACCGCCTCGTGCACCGTCTTCACCAATCTGTACGTTTGGAGCAAAGCCATTAAGGTCTGTGATGTCGCGGATCGTTGGATTAGTCAATTCTTTCGTGAGGGCCGTGATTGCTATCGGCACTGTTTGTGCTGATTCTTCTATTTTTCGTGCCGTAACGGTGACCTCTTCTAGGGCGATACTTTCCGATTCAGCGGCCCATGTTGGCGCTGTTGCCATGGTAGATGAGATTGCAGCGAGTAACGCGAGTCGTGCGCTTATACTTATTGATTTGATCATTCTGTTTCCCCAGCGTGCTAGAAATTTAATTGTGAGTAACGAGTAATGCTGTTCCTCTTTTTTATTTTTAATTCTTTATCTGGCGTACAAGATCACATCCCTTTTAAAAAAAAGTCAGGGATGACTGTTTTTTTATAGATTATGTGGTGGCACGAGTCAAGTAACTAAACAGTAATTTTTTATTTAATGCCTCAGTCGGTCAAACTCGAAGCTATTTTGACTGAATAACTAACTTTTTGGTTGATACAAAGCTAAATAAGGTGCCTAAAACCCATGGGAAGCCAACTAGGAGCAGAAGGCGAAGGGTTAAACATGCTTCCACCGCTTAGTTTTCTTCTGCGTCTAGTATTTCGTAGATTCTCTTTTGGAAATACCAACGACCATTTTTTCGGATATAGTCATCACTGTACTTGCCTGTAATTTTCCGTTTTGAGCCGTCTTTTCCATTCAGGAATTCCTGTTGGTACCAAGTGCCCGTTGCGGAATCACCATTAACGATTATTGGTCCTGCAGATGCGAAGAAACCGACAAAGGAGAAACCAGCCATTGTTTGCTCCCATATTGGGAAAAAATTGTCGAGGCCTTGAATTTCTCCAGCGCCGGGCAGGCTCCAGATTGCGTCTTCGAGCCAGTTTGATCGCCAGGCATCACCATCGAAACGCATCACTGCATCATTATAAGATTCTATCAACTCGCGAATTGCCAGTCTGTCTTCGAGTGGTCCTTGGCTGATCATTTTGATACCTCTTGTTTTGTCGATTTGGATTTATATCGAACAATAGTATAGTTTGTTCGCTTCCAGAAACAGGTGAATCTTGCTGAAGATTGAAAAACACGAAAGCGAAAACGCTTAGTCAGTTTGAGATCAGTTTAGAAAACCATGTAGAGCAAAGCTCTATCGATTATCCAATCATGGTCTGGGGTGTTCAATTTCATTTTAGGAACCCGGAAAGTGTTGTTCGTGTTCCACAAAGATCGAGGAGATAAGTATGGCAGGTAGACTTGAGGGCAAGATCGTCGCAATAACGGGCGCAGCAAGTGGATTTGGCGAAGCTGCAGCCATTCGGTTTGTTGCCGAAGGAGCAAAGGTTGTGCTCGGTGATATTCAGGAAGACGCGGGTAATAAAGTTGCCAAGGCGCTGGGCGACGCCGCTCGCTTTGTCTCCTGTAATGTGACCAGAGAAGAGGAAGTTGCGAACCTCGTTGATACCGCTGTGACGGAATTTGGTCAACTCGATGTAATGTACAACAATGCGGGTATTGTGGGTGCTGCTGGACCTATTGCGACCACCGTTACAGAAGAATGGAAGTTCACGATCGATATTCTTCTAAACGGCGTTTATTACGGTTGTAAACACGCCGCAAGAGTCATGATTCCGCGTGGTCGAGGCTCGATTGTCAGTATGTCCAGCACGGCGGGCATCATGGGCGGGCTCGGTCCCCACGCCTATGCGACAGCCAAGCACGGTGTCATCGGGCTTACTAAGAACATTGCTTGCGAGTTGGCCCAGCACGGCATTCGCGCTAACGCTATTTCTCCCGCTGGTATGGCCACGCCGATGGTCGCAGCACTTAGGGGGGATCCATCAGCTATTGAAGAAACCAAGAGGGGGCTTGCTGCCAGCTCACCCTTAAAAGGTCGTGCGGGTGTCGCCGATGACGTAGTGAATGCGGCGTTGTGGCTTGCGAGTGATGAATCCGGTTATACCTCCGGACACACACTGACAACGGACGCTGGTCTCACTGTGGGTTCAGGTAATACGACGCCTTTTGAGGAGTACCAACCGATTATTCGGGAAGCGGGTAAGCGTGGTATGGATGATTAATGTCTCGTTATGTGATGCCTGTAGCAAAGCATTTTCCTCGAAGCATGTTCATTACGCGATAGTTCAAGTAGACTAAAAACAATCACTACTGACTGTTTATTTGAAAGGTAAGACAGATGTCCGAAATGTTAAAGAATGAGGATCTCGATCCAGATACCATGCCGCGCTCGCCTGGTGTGACCTACCAGGAGTTGCTTGACCAAGATTCTCACGAAGTGCCTGAAGTACTTAGGCTGCAATCACCCAAAGACCTTGGATTAAACGACTATTCGGTTAATCGCTACATTTCTGCGGATTATCACCAGAAAGAAGTGGAACGGCTTTGGAAAAAAGTATGGCAATTTACTTGTCGCGAAGAGGACATACCCGAACCCGGCGATCATTATCGATATGATATAGCTGGCATCTCTTTCCTGATTGTTAGAACGGAAACTGGTGAGATAAAGGCCTACCCAAATGCCTGTTTGCATCGGGGACGCATGCTCAAGGAATTCGACGGCAACGCCGCAGAACTAAGGTGTCCTTTTCATGGGTTTGCTTGGCAGCTTGATGGTTGCCTTAAAGACTTCCCCTCTGCATGGGATTTTCCGCAGATTAAAAATGAAGAGTTTTCTCTACCTGAAATACCCGTTGCGCTCTGGGCAGGGTTCGTGTTCATCAATCCCGATCAGGATTGCGCGCCTTTTGACGAGTTCATTTCAGACCTGGCGAGTCAATTCGAACGGTGGGATTTGGGCGCATTATACAAAGAAGCACATGTTGCTAAAATCATGCCTTGTAACTGGAAAATTGCTCAGGAGGCATTCTGCGAGGCGTATCATGTCAATGCTACCCACCCGCAAATTATGCGTGGTATCGGCGATACCAACAGTCAAGTTGATGTCTGGGAAAACTGCGCGCGAGTGATTACACCGGGCATTACCCCAAGCCCGTTACTCGATTATGAGATCACTGATGAGGACATGCTACGGTCGATGATGGATCTGCCGCCGGAAGCAGAGGTCCCACAAGTGCCAGAAGGTATGAATGCGAGGGCATTTATGGCGGCGATTAGTAGAGAGGGTTTGCGAGCTTCTGCTGGGGCCAGGGTGGACGAGTACTGCGATGCTGAAATCGTGGATAGCATTGACTACACCCAGTTCCCTAATTTCCATCCCTGGGGGGCATTTAACAAGATTGTCTATCGGTTCCGACCCAACGGTAACGATCACCGATCTTGCATTATGGAGTGCTTACAGCTCCTGCCGTTTAGCGGAGAGCGCCCGCCAGCAGCAAAAGTGCATTGGCTAAAAGAAGATGAAAAATGGTCCAGTGCGCTCGGTTTTCTTGGCAAGGTGTTTGATCAAGACTCCTTCAATATGCCGAAGGTACAAATGGGTCTAGAATCGACTTACAAGCCTGGTATTACGCTATCAGGTTATCAGGAGAGCAAGGTTCGTTGGTTGCATCAAAAATTTACAGAATGGGTAGGTGAGTAAATATGGCATCTCTTTATCATCCGTTTGATACTGATCACCTGTACGAATATACCGAGGATGGCAACATCCGCGTGACTGCAGGTGAAAGACAAGGTTTGTTCACTACCCAGGGTATCCACATCTCAGGTGAGTTTAAGCACGCGGATCCGCAGATCTGCGTTTGGGTCGGCAATAACCCTGATGCGACAACGCAATTGTCCAGACCACGTATGGCTGGTCGGGAAGTTTAGCCGTTAGCGCGTATTTGGGAAAAAGGTTTAGGAAACCGCAATGATATTCGCTCCCTGATTTTTAGGCGTAGAGTCTTCGCAGTTTCGCACTGTCTCTGCGACCTGGAACATGGGTTGTTTCAGCATATTTTTAAGTTCATCGCTGGCACCAACCCGCTCGAGAGCCTTGTCCATGCACAACAGCCATTGGTCCCGTTCTTTTGGACCAATGCGATAGGGTTCATGAGGATCGGTCAAGCAGACCGTACCCTTGATAGCTTGATAGACCGGAGGGCCGCCCATCCAACCCGTTAGGTAGGCAGTTAACATGCGTTTGATGTGGTCAAGATTGTCCGCGTGCATCTGTCTTATCTCAGCGGTCTCAGTGAGCTCATCCATGACGTCATAGAATGCGTTTGCCAGTTGCTTGACACCCGCATCTCCGAGAATCTCGTAGGGTGTACTAAATTGTTCGGTCATTCAGATTTGCTCCGGGAGGTTGAAGGCACTAATTTTTAGAACACGCGTCATGAATAGTTTACAGAATTAGAAAAGAGTTTTCGAGATAGGCCGGAACGATGTAGAGACGATCGCTGATTCTGGCAGTTTTATAAAGAGCCGAGCAATTGTGTTTTGATTATTTGCTCCCAATTCACATTGACTGAAATGGTGTTTAACTCATGTTTAAAATCTATTATTTCATTAAGTCTGATCCGGCGTTGGTGATAGGCGAGCATGTCGCGGGTGCCTTACGGCAAGTTTGCCCATCACTGGATGCTGCTATCTTTTCAGCGGCCATTCAGGATGCTATACCTGATCGACCTACTGCACTGCATGGTGTTTTAGAATTGTGGTACGAGCAGCAAGATGACACAGCCGTATTGGCTCAGCTTTCGATAGATGATTTGTTCGAAAGTAATGTGGAGACCGTTTCAGTTTTGGCCGGTATGGAACGAACGGTGATGCGCAAACCCGATTTCTACGACACAGATGGAGTCAAGGGCATTTACGCGTTCCGGCGAAAGAAGACGATGGCGGTTGATGATTTCCAGCATTATTGGTGGCATCACCATGGGCCGATTGCAGCACAAACAGAGAATGCAACCTGTTATGTTCAATGCCACGTCACAAAAGATCTGTATCATGATGCAACGCCGGCATTTGACGGGGTCACCGAACTCTATTGGCCTGATATGCCTACAGCACTAGCATCGATAGGGTCCAGACAAATGATCGAGGACCAATCAAATGACGCTAGGAATTTTGTTGATCTCGAGAGCGTAGATTTAATGATTGCCAAACAACACACGATTATTCCACCATGGAAGGAGAGCTTATGAACGACCAATCCACGAATTATGACGATGTGAAACAATACCGCTTAGATCCCGAGCGTATACAGGAGCTCATCATGAGCGCGGGTGAATGTGTTTTCATCTGGGCAAATAAGGCAGGACACCCAATCGGTGTTATTACAGCCTATGTCCCGGTCAATGGGAAAATATGGATGACCGCCACAAGGGAAAGAGTCAGAATCAAGGCAATCGCGCGGGATGGACGGTCATCTTGTGTGTTTACCAGCAAGGGAACGGCCATGGGCGGAGGTAAAACGGTCACGTACAAGGGGCACACCGTCATTCATGAAGAACAGGAAACGAAACTGTGGTTTTACAAGTTGCTTGCTAGAGGCATGGCAGGGCGGCCAGATGATGGCAATGAGTTTACTAAAAATCTGGATCCGGACTTGTTTGTCAAGTTTCTGGACACGCCAGAGCGAGTCGTACTCGAATTTACACCAGAGCTTACGATTCCTTTTGATGGTGACAAGATGGCGCAGGGTACTGCAGCAGCCTACGCCAGTTTTGCGAAAGACGAGAGCTAGCCACCCACATTCATTGACTGAGAAATCACCGCGTAACCTTCGGTGGCTGCCAGTCGCTTGCCAACCACTGCCTGGTAGTCTTCCGAGTTGTACCAGGCTTTGGCCTTCTCGGTGCTTTCAAACTTGATGATGACTGTTTGCGCGCCAGGTGACGTACCCTCAATCGTTTCCGCCGCGACATCAAGAGCAACGAGCTCTGCTCCGTGGGCCGCCAGCGTGGGTCCCGCGCCCGCTGAGTATTCTTGATACAAGCCAGGGTCTTTAACCTGATATTGTGCGATAAAATATGCTGCCATGATGAATCTCCTTTAGTTTTCTCGTTGGGAATATACAGGTGCCAGATTTCCGTGTTCATCTCGCACGTCAAATTCTTTACTTAGATCTTCTACCCATTGGATAGTGCCACTGCGGGCCATCAAATCCGGTGCTTCTGCAACAGCAGCAACAGTTCGCCCTACGCCCAGCGTGGTTTGTGCGCCAGAAGGGTCTCGTCCGCTCGCGAGAATAAATTCAGTGGCAACAGAACCCGGATACAGCGTTATTGCAGCAATCTCCTTATCCTTTAGCTCTAAAGCCATATCTGCGGTCAAACGATCAAGGCCCGCTTTACCTGCCCCATAGGATGATGAAAAGTGATAGGACTGGCCGCCTGGGGAGGATACATTCACGATTAAACTGCCGGCCCCAGCCTCAAATAGCCATTTAGCGGCATGCCAACTGGCAACATAATGAGCGCGTAATCCGATGCCGACTTGATCGTCCCACACTTGAATGGGATGGTCCCAAAACCCACCACCCCACGCTGGTGGGTTGGGGATTTTATAAACGTTATTGACGAGTATATCTATCTTGCCTTGCTCGCTGCCGACATATTCAAAGAAACCTTCGATTTCTGAATCTATCGCATGGTCTACGCGCATGCCGTGACCTTCTCCACCAGCGGCATTTATTGCTGCAATGGTGCCTTCGATGGTCAGCTCATCCACGCTGCCGGTAGAACGGCCGGATACGTAAACGATGGCGCCTTGTTCAGCGAGCGCTACTGCTGTTCCGCGACCGATTCCTCTAGTGGCGCCGGTAACAACACACACCTTTCCTTTAAGTGACATAATTGGTTCCAAAATCTGAAAGAGTCGGCATTGTCTCGGTTAACAATAAAACCGTCAAGTTTGACGGTTATTATAATTGTAGGCTGAGTTTGATATCCGACTTGTGGGTGAAATCAATGAATCGACTTTGTGTCGTTTAATAGTGAGCGGTGCCACCGTCAACGCTGATCAGTGCGCCCGTTATGCCACCACCATCTTCGCTGGCAAGTAACACGGCGACGGCCGCAACCTCTTCAACTTTGTTAGGGCGTTGTATCGCAGCTTCGCTGGCGAACATATCAACCATTTCGTCAAAGGAGATGCCCATCGCTGCAGCAGTCTCGGGACCGTTGTCCTTAACGATGTCGGTGATTATCAGGCCTGGACAAATCGCATTGACCGTTATTCCCTCGGTACCAACTTCTCTGGCTATAGATTTTGTCATGCCGTTCACTGCGTGCTTTGCCGTGACATATGCGGTTAAAACGGGTTTGCCATTTTTACCTTCTACTGAGGAGATATTGATGATCCGCCCCCATTTATTATCTAACATATTCTTGAGGGCTCGTCTGGTTCCCCAAAAGGTTGAATAGACGTTCCATTTCATACAGAGGTCGAATGCCTCATCGGATAAGTTGACCGCTGGTTGCAAGTCTCCTGCACCACCTGCATTGTTGACTAAGACGTCTATTGAGCCAAATGTCTCAACAGTTTTGTCCACAAAACTCTCTATATCATTTTGGTCAGTGGCATCGCCCGGGATAAAAACAAGCCGATCACCCGCACCTATTTCTTTAAGCACTGCGTTTGCTTTCTCGGCATTACGCGCCATGATGGTGACTTTTGCGCCTTCTGCGAGATATGCCTCGGCGATGGCTCTTCCGATGCCGGCTGAGCCACCGGTGATTGCAGCTACTTTGTTTTCTAGTTTCATTTGGTCTCCAAGAGTTTTATCGTTTTTGTCGGTTTAATTCTGTTTTTGTTAGCTGGCTCATGCGAATGAGCTTGAGCTATTGAATTGTAATGTGACACTGTTACGCGGCTCGTGGCAAGTTAATCGAAGACTTGCAGGAACCAAGGGTGTTGAGAGTAGCTTCCATTTTAATTTCCTAAAATTATCGTCGAGTGCTGGCATTTCTAAATAATGAAGTTAAGTTAGAACTCGAAGACAAAAGGCGGAGCTACCGCAAGAATCGGCGATGCCCAGGTGACCTCAACATTGAATTGCGTTCGTCCATCGGGGTTGTCGATATGCGTCACACCATCTTGATCGATGAGCCAGCCAATGTATTGGTTGCCGTCTTGTCTGACGATAAGGCAGCGATTTCCCCAGGCATTATCGGGAATGCCATTGTGATGTGAGTAATAAAAAGCCAATTGCCCTGATATTCTCGAGATATGGCCGCTTGCGTGCCAGCGAAGAGCAGCAAGGTTTGTATTATCAGGCACCAGGGCAGGCACCCCAATCACGTGGGGGGTGTTGGGGGGACATGCAAGAACTTCGTAGAGTTCATTAATGATGCCTGTGATTGGGACTGTTACAGGTTGTGAGAAGATATGGCCAACATTCACGTCTAGTTCGTTGCAGAATGCGAGCAACATATCGACCGTAAGCCGTCGTTCTCCCTTTTCTAGCCGGTGTGCCTGTTGCACGCTCACACCCAGTTTTTCCGCCATTTCGGCGACTGACACACCTTTCTGTACACGTAGTTCTTTCAACTTGCCGGGGTTAAATTTCACCATATAGGTTAAAAATATCCATAAAAACAATACATTTCCTAGATATTAGCACCTTAAATGTCTTTTAAGGCGGCTTTTTTAACCAGAGATTGAAAAAAACAGTCAAGATTGATTGTTATTTTGACCGAAAGTGCTATCGTGCGCCGGCGGTTCATACTAAGCAAAAATATAATTACCAATTCGGAGAGCAAAATGAGGGGAAACCAGGAAGATCAACAGGGCACTTGCATCGCAAGCACGCCCGAAAATGATTTGAAAGATCGTCGAGGAAGGCTCGGCGGGCTAATAGGGGGATTGCTCGGCGCATTGCCCTATGTTGCATTGACACTAGGTAGTGCGGCTGTGAGCACAACGGTATCAGCCGACAGTGTGCTTGAAGAAGTCATTGTTACCGCTCGGAAGCGTTCTGAGTCGATTCAGGATGTACCTGTATCGGTTACAGCGATCGGCCAGGAGCTGAAAGAGTCAAGTGTTCGGCGTTTGGAAGATATCCAGAATTTTGCACCTAATCTATATATTCGCCGTACTCCCGGTATCGCTAGCGGCGCTGCTATCAGTATCCGAGGTGTTTCTGCTTCTGAGTCGGACAAAAGTTTTGACCCTGCTATCGGTGTCGTCATGGACGGCATGTTCCTCGGTACTTCAAGCGGTGTTCTGCTACAAAATTTCGATATTAAACGAATAGAAGTTCTCCGGGGTCCACAGGGCACGCTATTTGGTAAAAATACTACAGGTGGTCTGATCAATGTCATACGTGGTGATGTCACCATGGAGTTTGGTGCTGATATCGACCTGACCGCGGGACAGAATGGTCGTCAGGATATCAAAGCCGTGGTTAACCTGCCGGTGATTGATGACAAGTTGGGCGTCAAACTGTTTGCCGCTAACATCCAGAGCGACGGCTTTGTTTGGAATTCAACGCTCGATGAAGACGTGGGCGGAGACGATATTCAAAATTATGGCTTTACTGCACTGTGGAATGCGACAGATACTTTTAACTTAAAGTTCCACTACGAAAAGTTTAAAGATCAGAGTGATCAGGGTGCTTATACGAATGTCAACCAAGCTGGGGAACTTACCTGTGTGTTTGGTGGATGTCAGTCAACTTCTGCAGATGGCCCAGATCAAAACTCAGCTAACGGACGCAACGATAGCGACAATGAATACGATACGTTTATCGCCACTGCGAATCTCGATCTTGAAAGTTTCCTTTTGACTTACATTGGCTCTAGTCGCGACATGGACGAAAACAACATGCAACATTTTGATGGTGCCCCTGTTGATCTTCTCCGCATGCGATTTTTCAACGATTGGAAACAGACCAGTCATGAGCTCCGTGTGACTTCTCAGTTTTCCGACAGAGTTGAATTTGTGGCTGGTGTCTATCACTGGGACGTTGACTACGTGCAACGATGGGATGTGGGTGATTTGCACCATCAGCTTTCTAACATTGGGGTGATTCCCGTGCCGCTGTCGGCTACGGTTCTTAGCAGCAACGGACAAAGCCAAGAATCAACCTCTAAGGCCGTGTTTTTCTCCGGTGATCTGCATTTGAATGATCAGTGGACAATTACCGCGGGTTTGCGCTGGACCGAAGAAACAAAAGACTTCATCGGCGGCAATGGCGGCGCCTTTTATGATCCCGCATTAGGTGAGCCAATTCCTGGTTTGGTAGATCCACAGCCATTCAACGGCAAGTGGTCTGAGGTAACACCAAAAATTGGTTTTCAGTACCAGCATGACGAAGACATTATGGTCTTTGGTTCATACAGCGAAGGCTTTAAGAGCGGTGGCTTCTTCGGTAGACAGGCTAACTTTGACATCAACCCGACGTATGAACCTGAATATGTTGAGAGCTTTGAAGTTGGTATGAAAAGCACGCTGCTTGATGGCAGAATGATTTTCAATCCGACAGTGTTTTTGAGTCAATATAAAGATAAGCAGGAGTCTATTTTGATTCCGATCAATCTATCCAATGTAGCGACTGTCGTGCGTAACGCCGCGGTGCTCGATATGTGGGGCGTTGAACTGGAAGCACAATACCAGATCACCGATGCTTGGTATCTACGAGCGACTTACGGTTACATTAACGCAGAGTTTGACAGTTATCTTGCGGACATTAATGGTGATCAGACGATTACAGATAATTCAGATCTACGGACTCGAAATACGCCTGAGAACACATTTGGCCTGACAACGACTTACACGATTCCCGTTGGTAATGGAGATCTGAAAGCGTTGCTGTCCTATCGTTGGAGAGACGAAGTTGAGATGATCGCAAATAACGATGCGTTAGGTCATCTTGACTCGCTGGACGATTTGAGTGCGACTCTGACATACTCATGGGATGACGAGCGCTATCGCGTCACAGCTTTTGGGCGTAACATGACCGACCAACGAGAACAGAAAGTTGGCCGTATCGGTGGATTGACTTCACGCGGTTGGTGGAACGAAGGCGCCACTTACGGCGTTGAGTTTTCGTTTTCAATCTAAGTTTCGAAAGTTGTTAAGATAAGTAAATATCCACAATGGAGATTAACTGAATATGAAGGTGTTTCCCCGCGGTGTGTGTTCGTTATTGCTGCTAGTGTTAGGCGGTTTGTCAATGAACGCTGCAGCAGAAGGGGAAGCGCCATATTCAGGCTCTGTTGGGCAAAACTATCCGAAGGAGGTTTTCTTCGGAGATACTCACCTACATACCCGTAATTCTGCAGATGCGTGGAGTATGGGTAATCTAAATCTGACGCCTGGGGATGCCTATCGGTTTGCCCAGGGGTCCCCTGTCTTGGCCCACAACGGTATGCAGGTCCAATTACGCAGGCCGCTCGACTTCCTTGTTGTCAGCGATCATGCGGAATACTTGGGCGCATTCTATCGTTTTAATGTTAATGATTCTTTGATAACTAAGACTGATGTAGGTCGTCAGTGGCAGACATATGTTGAGGAAGGCGATTTGGCAAAGTTCTTTGGCGCCTTCGTAAACAGTATGCAGAACAAGGAAGAAGATCCCGCGCTGCCGGCTGCTGTGCGTCAGACGGTCTGGAGTGGTGTAGCTAAAACTGCGGACCGACATAACAAGCCAGGTGTATTTACGGCATTTTCTGGTTACGAATGGACGTCAATGATTTCTGGTAACAACCTACACAGGGTTGTGGTTTTTAAGGATGATGCTGACAAAGTCAGCCAAATGATTCCCTTTTCAGGGCAAGATAGTCTCGATCCTAGAGACCTTTGGCAGGCGCTTGCTAACTATGAAACGGCCACTGGTGGGGAAGTTCTATCAATTGCTCATAATGGCAATCTTTCCAACGGAATGATGTTTCCCGACGAAACCGTTGGTGGATCGCCTATAGACGAAGCATATGCCAGCCTCCGAGCTAGATTTGAAACTGTCTACGAAGTCACGCAGGTGAAAGGGGATGGTGAAGCGCACCCAGTATTATCGCCAGATGATGAATTTGCTGATTTTGAAAACTGGGATTGGGACAATATTGGACGCACCCAGAAAAAAGAAGATTGGATGCTACCTCAGGAATATGCGCGAGGTGCACTAAAACGTGGGCTCCGGTTTGAAGATGAGCTCGGTGTTAATCCCTTCAAGATAGGCCTTATTGGCAGTACCGATGGGCACAACTCAATCTCAACACCGGAAGAAGATAACTTTTTCGGCAAGTTTCCTGAGTCGGAACCGGGACCCGCTAGATTGGAAAATGCGATGGCACTCGATCGTCTATGGCAAAACTCTCTGCTTGTCGCTTCTGGCTATGCAGCGGTCTGGGCCAAAGAAAATACGCGCGCAGCAATTTTTGATGCGATCAAGCGCCGAGAGGTTTACGCGACAACAGGTTCAAGGATAAAGGTCCGTTTCTTTTCAGGCTGGGAGTTTGATGAAACCGACATTCACCGTCCTGCAATGCTTGATATCGCATACGGAACGGGCGTGCCAATGGGGGGCGATTTGTCCAAAGCGAAAAGGGGGCAGGTCCCTAAATTTTTGGTGATTGCCGCGATGGATGCTGATGGCGCAAGGCTTGACCGAATTCAGATTATCAAGGGTTGGATGGACAAAGCGGGCAAGTTGCAGGAAAAAGTATACGATGTCGCCTGGTCTGATGACCGCAAACTCGACAAGAGAACGGGCAAGCTGCCCGCTGTCGGGAACACCGTTGATGTCGAAAATGCGACCTACTTGAACACAATCGGGGCACCACAGCTCAGTACATATTGGGAAGACCCTGATTTTGATCGCGCCGAACGGGCTTTCTATTATGCTCGCGTATTAGAGATACCAACCCCACGCTGGACAACCTATGATTCAGCTTACTTCAATGTTGAGCTGCAAGATGATGTACCAAGCTCGATTCAAGACAGAGCTTATACCTCGCCAATCTGGTACACGCCTTAACGACGTCGAATACTAGATGAGTCAATATTACCGCTATTATGTACTTTTCATTCTGACGCTCGCCTCAGTTCTGAACATCGCCGATCGACTGATAATGTCGATACTGATGGAGGACATCAAAGGAGAGTTTACGTTGACCGACACCCAAATGGGGTTGTTAGCAGGGTTAGCGTTTGCACTTTTTTATGCCTTGATGAGTCTGCCCATCGCCCGGTTCGCAGACAAATCTAATCGAAAAAACATACTAGCGGCTGCACTGGTTATCTGGAGTGGGATGACTGCATTGTGTGGTGCCGCAACAGGCTTCGTTAGCCTTTTTCTAGCCAGACTAGGTGTCGGCGTTGGTGAAGCTGGCGGTAGCCCGCCAACTTATTCGATCATTGCTGATTACTTTAAACCAAGCGAGCGAGCCCGCGCGATGGGGGTTTACGTCACTGGAGCCGTGATTGGCACAGGCGGTGGACTGATGGTGGGTGGGCTGCTAGGTGAATTACTTGGTTGGCGGCTGACTTTCATGGCCCTTGGCTTGCCTGGGATTTTACTCGGGGTGATATTGTTCTTTACCGTGAGGGAGCCGAAGCGGGGTACCTTTGATACAGGCGTTGAGCGCGCTAAAGAAGCCGCAGATATGAGGAAAACCCTCGTGTCTCTTATCTCGAACACGGTATACGTGCGACTCAGTATATCTTTTGCAATGCTCACGATGGTTGGCTATGCCATGGCATTGTGGTTAGCGCCTATTATGTTGCGCAGTTTTGATGTCTCTTTGAGTAAAGTGGGTTTGTATCTGGGTTTAACCTACTTTGCGGGTGGTATCCCCGGGCCCATTATCGGCGGTTACCTTACAGACTATCTGGGCAAGAGGAATGCCCGTTGGCGTGCATGGATTCCAGCGATATTTATCATCGCCTCGGTTGCTGTTTTTTGGTTTTGCCTGTCAGCCTCAAGCCTGCAAGCATTTCTTGGTTTTTTTGCGCTGACTTATGCCCTTTTTATGATTCCCCAAGGCGCATCATTATCGATGCTGCAATCCTCGGTGAGTTCCGGTGAACGGGCGCTGGGCACCTCTTTTGCTCTGTTGATTAACAGTCTGGTAGGCCTGGCGCTTGGCCCCTTGCTCATCGGGTTACTGAGTGACTATTTGGCAATTGACTATGGCGTTCGCTCGCTAAACTACGCATTACTGATAGTATGTACGGTTGCGGCACTAGTCGCAGCGATTGGTTACTTCTGGACGTCGAACGCGATGTCCACTGAACCAGATCTCGATCAAGGCCTGGGTCACGCCTGACCTAAACGCCACCGAATGCAAAATGTTTTACGGGATTGTTGTATGAACGTGATTGCAAAACCCGCAGTGGGTTATTAGGACCATGAGTTGGTACTTGCGACTAGGCTATGGTGTTGGCCAATTACCCGAAGGCATTAAGAGCGCCGCGTTTGGCTTTTATTTACTGTTTTTTTTCAATCAGGTGCTGGGGCTGTCCGGTACGCTCGCTGGCATTGCCGTATTTATCGCGTTGTGTATCGACGCGCTGAGTGACCCTATTGTCGGTTCTTGGTCAGACTCAACTGTGTCGCGCTATGGGCGTAGACATCCTTTTATGTATTTGGCTGCGATTCCATTCGCGCTAAGTTTTTATTTTTTATTTGTTCCTCCTCAAGGACTAGGTACGCTGGGGCTGTTCATCTGGCTATGCGGCTTCGCGGTGCTAGTTCGTACGACCATGACTTTTTATACTGTGCCTTATATGGCGCTTGGCGCTGAGCTTACTGAGGACTACGACGAGAGAACGCTGCTCTCTTCATTGCGAACAATATTTCAACTGATGGGTATGTTTGCCGTATTGATAGGCGCTAATCATCTGTTTTTTGGTGCCACCGAGCACTATGCGAACGGCCAACTGAATCCAGCAGCCTATCCGGTATTTGCGCTTGCTGCTGTCCCCCTTCTAATTGGCGGCATTCTTGTCTCCGCGCTCGCCACCCACCATAAGATTCCAACCTTAAGGGTACCGACTAAAGAGAAGTTTTCAGTCACCCGGGTTGTTTCTGAGGTGCGTCTCGCATTCAAAATTCCCTCCTTCACGGCCGTCGTCTGTGCCAGTGTCATCTTTGGTATTTCACAGGGTATGATCCAGGCGCTGATTCTCTATACGGCGACCTATTTCTTTGCCCTAACCCCCAACATGCTTTCGCTTCTTTTTACTTGCGCGATCGTCGGAATGATTTGTGGTAGTGCAGCTAGCAGACCTTTGTCAGCGCTGATGACGGAGAAAAAAGTGCTGTTTATCGCTGGTATGTGTTGGTACGCGTTTTTCACCTCGGTCATTATTATTTTGAAGCTGTTAGGCGCACTGCCGGACGATGCAGAGTTGGTTGGTTGGCTTTACATTATTAGCAGTGGCTTCTTTTCTGCTGTGGGTTTGGGGGCAGCGCTACCCATGATTGGTTCAATGATTGCAGATATTACCGACGAGCATGAGCGAATACATGGTGAAAGACAGGAAGGCATCTACTATGCCGCGGCTTCCTTTGCCGGGAAAATGGTCGGTGGTGCAGGACCCGTGCTTGCCGGTTTTGTCGTCGACTTGGCCGGGATTGAGCCAGGCGCTGCGGTCTCGTCAGTACCGGCATCGGCGGTTGCTAGGTTTGGTTGGGTTCAGGGCCCTACGGTCCTCGTACTCACAGGCATTTCTGTTGCGTGTATCAGCTTTTTCTCGATTACGCGGGCCCAACATAGGGATACGGTAGATGAACTGCTAGCCAGGAAACAGTGATCCAATGACTAGCCACCGCATAATCTGATCGACTTTAACGGTGCGACCTCAGCGTCTCAGAGCTAGTGATTCGTCGGAGGTGCCCAGGCGATAGGAAATATGTCGGGGAAGTCCGAGAGCGACTGACCGTTTTGCGGATCATGATCATATAGTGCTTTGGGGTCAGGGATGGATTGACTCCTTCGTTTTAGATAGTTGACATCAGGTCCCGCCCAAAGTGATGCGTGCGATCTTCTCGGGTGTGGCAACTCAACTCCCCCCAGTGCTGAATGAACAATGTTGCCGTGAAATAAAATGACGTCCCCGGGTTGATAATCCCACCCCATAATGTCGAAGGAGTCTCTTGATTGTTCTATGGCCGGAAGCACGGGCAAGGAGGGGTCCAGAAAGGAATCGAAATAGGTCCATTTATCGAATGCTTCCTTGCCTATCAGTGTCTCGCCTCTATCGAACCTTTCATTTAGCCGTGCTGCCCCGGTCGGATCACTTTCTGGGTCCATGCCCACAGGTGGCCGATATGTGACATTCCAGAGGTGAGAACCCCTCAGTACTTCAAGGCTTATATTGCGTGGCACAGGGTCTGCACAAACCCATGCACGTATTAATTGATGGCCGTCGACATTGTAATAGCACGTGTCTTGGTGCCACGCGCTTGGCGCGATGAGCCCTGCGGGCTTGTAGAACATCTGATCCATATAGAATCTAACGGGCGCATTTAGCATTGAGCCGACAATTTCAGCGATCGGTGAGTTGTCCAGCAGTTGCTTGAGTTTCGGTGAATGTGACGCAGGAAATTGATCAATTCTCAATGGCATGGAAACACCAGCAGACATGCCGTCTGGATGGTCATTAGCAAATTCTAGGCCCTGCGCCAGCATTTGTACCCAACGATCTTCGAGCACGTTGGAGAGCAAAATAGCGCCGTCGCGATTGAAATCAGCGATTTGACTGGAAGTGATGGTAGCGCTTTGAGTTCTGGCTGGCACTGTCATGGCTAGATTGCTCCTGCTTTCGCGTCGGGATCCCTACGATGCTAATACACAATGTGGGATATTGGTACCGGTAGCTGTGAATCGATTGGCTTTCTATAGCGTTTGAATGATTCTTTGTTTTTACATAGTGTAGTCTTCAGCGATCCACCAAATTAACCTTCGGAGAGTAACATGCCGGCATATGAGAATATTCTTTATCAAGTAGAAAATGGCAGAGCCAGAATTACGCTTAATCGACCGGAAAAACGCAATGCCCTGTCAATTGATTTGGTCGAGGAGCTTCGCGACGCGCTTTGGGAAGCAGACGATGATAAGTCAGTTCATTGTGTTGTGTTGAAAGGTTCCGGTTCCTCATTTTGTGCAGGTTATGACCTGACCGCCTCTCGAAAAAAGTTAGATGATGGTGTGATGCGTCGCAGGGGGGTTGGTTTTGATGATGATGCCTGGAATATTGAGCGATTTCAGCGAAGCCTGCGTACTTTGTTCGATATGCATAAGCCATCGATAGCCCAGATTCACGGTCACTGCCTTGCCGGAGGTACTGATCTTGCGTTGTATTGCGATATTCTAATCTGTTCTGATACTGCGAATATTGGATATTCCGCACTGCGTAATATGGGGGCCGCGCCCAACCAGATGTGGTTGTATCACTGCGGACCTCAGTGGACAAAACGATTATTGCTAACCGGTGACACGTTGAGTGGTGAAGATGCTGCAAAAATTGGACTGGTTTTAAAGTCGGTACCTGAAGATCAGCTTGAGGCAGAAGTTGAAGGTCTAGCTGATCGCATGAGCTGGATTGATCCGGAAATGCTGTCAACTAACAAGCGGATTATCAATGTTGGGATGGAACTCATGGGCGCGCAAACGCTGCAGCGACTGGCTGCAGAAAATGATGCTCGTGCACATACGACCAGAGCCGCAAAAGACGTCTTTAAGCAAATTGCGACGGAGGGCCTTGGGCCAGCGCTCAGAGACCGTGATGCGCCCTTTGGTGATAGTCGTGCCCGTGTCGAAGGTGCGGAGACTAGGGACTCCTCTGGAAACCTTGTTTCCGAGGATCAGACGCCGGATTGACCCCTCGGGCTAGGCTGCTGTAATTCCCCACTTGATGCTGCGCCTAAGCAGTTCATAGAAGATCGGGTAGTTCCAAGCGCACCGTGATATGGGTGCAACGTCCATCAGGGGTTGCATATCGTATTTACCGCTGCAATGGCCCAACATCATATAAAGCACTTCTCCTTCACCTACCGGGTGAAGGTACATTTGCGGCTGGGATTTTCGATCAATACCGAAGTTAGAACGGACATAACCCGTCGAGGGCGTATCATAACTGGCCTCTAACAATATTTTGTTATCTCCGAAAAATTCACAATAGTAGGGTTCGTCATCAATTTCGAAGTCTTCGATACCCTCAGTGACAGGGTGGGCCTCGTCTGTGACATGTACGGTGAATGATTGTTGAGCAGGGTGTGCCACAAACCGTGAACCAAGACTTTGCATCAGATGTGGTGCCTTGTCCGGTGTGTCGGCCTTACCGTCGACGAATTCAACCAAAGCATTTGTCCCGTGTAACGCTAACCAGCGCCCACCATTTTCAAGAAATTCACGTAAACCGTGTTGCTGTTGTTCTGTCGGGCAAAGGTCGCAGGTATACGTTATCAACAGCGTCGCGTTTTTTATGGCTTCAATATCAGCGTAGCTATCAGCGACCCGTACCCAAACATCTTCGTGTTCTGCGAGCAGTTTTAGCAGCTCGAGTCTAGAAAAATTCGTGTCGTGGTATTTGGCGTTACAAATGAGATAAACATCGATTCGTTGGTCTGTCATTCTTGCACCTAGATTATCGTTAGAGAAATATTTAGATCTGGGCTATGTCCAGCTATCGAACCTCATTGTTTCAGCGCGTGGTTTTCGCACAACGGGCCCAAATTTCCCTATCGGGTAGCCAACTGGAATCAGGCATAGTGATGCAAAGGTTTCCGGTAGGTTGAGTACTTCCCTAACCGCGTCCTGATCCCTGAGTGCCAGCGTCGTCGGCGCTGCACCGAGCCCCAAGGCGCGTGCCGTCAAAAGTAAGTTCTGGATGCCAGGCCACACTGAACCAGCACTTCGGTAGACGCCGAGTCCCTCGACTTGTTCAGGGTAGTCAAAACAAGCAACGATCAGTGCGGGTATCTCATGCATATGATCCATTTGCCATACCACGGCATCCAGCATTCGCTTTTGTTTCTGACTTGCAGGGTTTTCAATACTCGCAGCAATGTAGGGCGCGCCATGTTTTCGATTCAAGTCGGCTAGTGCCTGTTTGGTTTTTGGGTCTCTTACGACAATCCAGCGCGCATTTTGTGTATTCGAACCGGAAGGCGCCTGATTTGCTGCATCGATCAACTCTAATAGCACCGCTTCTGGGACTTCGTCAGATTTGATGCGTCGCATTGCTCGGCAGTTGTAAATAGCTTCGTTTAGTGAGAATTGTTCAGACATTATAGCTCCGCTTAATGTGGGTAAAATTCATAAAATATTTGTCTCGATTGGATGAGCGTCAATGTTGTTGTGCTGTTAACCACACCGGACGAAAGTAAATGAGAAGACCTAATGTGACAATAAACCACATTTCATCGAAAAATGCTTTCCGCAAATTGTTGACAGCCTCAAGGCCTGTCTATATAAAACAGGATAAGGTGACTGTTTTATTGGAAAAAACGTAATCTAGTCGTCGAAAACCAGCATGAACGATACCTTGGGGAAAAAAATGAAAATTAAAAAAATTATTCTGGGGGCGGCATTCGTGGCGGCACCCTTATTCATGCCTCAGCTTGTGATAGCGGAGGAATCCGTTGATATGATGGAAGAAGTCATCGTGACTTCACGTCGTAAAAACGAATCGGTACAGGATGTTCCATTGTCCGTGACGGTGTTCGGCGAGGAACAAATCAATCAACTTAAGCCTCAAACTTTGCGAGATTTTGATGGTCTCGCACCCAATGTCTACATTGGTATGAATGCTGCCGGACCCGGTAACAGCACAATCTATATCCGAGGTGTTGGATATCCCGGCAGTGAAAAGACACAGAGTCCGCAGGTCGCAGTTATCGTCGACGGTGTGCAAATGGGCTCAAGTACAGGTGCCCTGATTGACGTGTTTGACGTTGAAAGCATGGAGATAAATCGCGGTCCTCAGGGCGTATTGTTTGGTCGAAATACGATTGGCGGAAATATCGTAGTGAATCGGGTAAAGCCTCAGTTTAATGATCTAGGCTTTGCAGCGAGTGCTATATTGGGTAATTACAATGGTCAAACCGTCAAAGCTCGGGTCAATATCCCGCTCATTGATGACACGTTAGCGTTGAAAATCGGGGCGATTAGTCGAACTCAGGATGGTTTTTACGATAACCTGACAATAGGTGGCGAACAGGGTGATATCGATTTTCAATCACAGACACTGGCATTACGTTGGGCGCCAAGCGACGCGCTTGAAGCCATTCTTACTTATGATCGTATAGATGATAATACAGAAATCACGCCTCAAGATTCGCTGTATGATGGTGATAACAGGTTTGTTACGTTGGCAGATAAGGAAACACCCACCAGTTATCAGGTTGATCAGCTGTCCCTTCGTCTAAATTGGGATATCTCAGACAGATTGTCGTTAACCTCCATCACTGCTGATAATTCGGGTACTGATAGTACGCAATCGGATTTTGATGGTACGTTTATCGGCAGTCCAAGTGCGCCTATCGTGCAGTTGCACCCGCTTAGGGTTCAAGATTTCGATTACTTCTCTCAGGAATTAAGGCTGGATTTTGCGCTCAACGAACAATTCGACCTGATGGCCGGATATTCTTACTATGATTCGGAACTTGACTACATTCAATACACTAACAACATTATTCAGTTGCCCCGCGTAGCGCTTGGGTTACCCCCAGCAGAAGTCTTGCCTTGTGCTGCTATTGGCTTCAGAGCAAATCCTGTGATTGGAGAGTCTTTTTGCCAGTTTCCTAATCAAAGGAGTACTCAGTTTGCAGGTGAGGACGTTGAGTCATCGGCATTTTTCGCTTCGGTAACCTGGCGGCCGATAGACAATCTTGAGTTTTTGGTTGGGGTAAGAAGAATCGATGAGGAGAAGTCTGGCCGTAATTCGTATATCGATCATTCAACAGGCACGTTTGATGCGCCGGGACAAAGTGAACATGACTTTACTAATGCACCTCAGACACCGGGTGCAAGTTATACGGTTGATGATGACTGGCAGGAGACGATTTCTACTGCTTCTGTAAATTATGCATTCTCAGATAATGCCAGAGTCTATGCGACATACAGTGAGGGGTTTCGCTCCGGTGGATTCAGCATTAGGTCAGTTAATGCCAATACGGCGCCTTACTTGCCAGAAACCGCTGAGCAGACTGAATTTGGTCTAAAATCTGATTGGTTGGATGGCAATCTGAGATTTAACCTCGCCTATTACATCTTAGAAAGGGAAGCGGGGCAGTTTATTTCTATTATCACACTACCTCCCGCATCCATTCCAGGCACCAACACCATTATCAACAATGGTGGAACTTCTGAGTCGAAGGGTTTTGAATTCGAGGCGTCTTGGAACATTACCGAAAACTTAACGATTGCCGCAAACGGTGGCACCATCGACGTTGACAACGGCCCGTTCACGCTCACGTGTGATGTGCTGGATGGCTGCTCAGCTGGTGCGGAGCCATCTGGCACAATTAGAAACCTAGGCGGTGGTAGTGACTCTCGGCAGCCTGATCGTAGTATGGCTTTAAATGTCGCTTATCAGAGACAGATGGGCGATGGCGTGTTCAGAGCAAATACTGGATACAAGAGAGTCGGAGACTTCCTGTTGGTGAACACAGGCGCTGGGCCAGACAATCGTTTGTTCGAAGGCAACTATGGATTGTGGGATGCTCAGGTTGGCTATGATATGGAATTGTCTAATGGTAGTCAGTTGAGTTTCTCTCTGTATGGAAAGAACTTGTCTGATACTGAGTATAAGGAGCAGGCCTTGTTCCTTGGCGGACCAACTGCGGGCTTTCAAGGTTGGGGCGCACCTCGAACTTTTGCGCTTGAAGTTACATACAGCCGTTAGTTAGTGAAGTACTGAAAAAGCCGCTTTCAAGCGGCTTTTTTTTTGTTAACTTTTCTTCGTTATTGTGCCGGAACTAGGATTATGAATCCTACTGCGTCTCTCTAATCGAAGTTGGTTAAAAGAAAAGCGTAAAAAAACAGAGGAAAACCGATGTTCGATTTTGGTGGAAAAACCGCATTAATTACAGGTGCAAGCTACGGTTTAGGAGAAGAGTTTGCCTATGCTTTCGCTGAGGCAGGCGCAGACCTGATACTAACAGCGCGTAGCGAAGAACTTTTGCAAGCAGTCGCAAAAAAATGTCGAGAGAGTGGCAGCAAGGTGACGGTCGTTCCTGGAGACATCGCGATTGAGCGCGATGTGCAATCTGTCATCGAAGCTGGCCTCGCTGCCCACGGTCAAATTGACGTGCTAATCAACAACGCGGGTATAGCCGATGCCAGGGGTGTTGCTGCAGAGCAATTTGATGCGGAGACTTTTAATCGGATTTTGTCCGTTGACCTGGCTGGCGCGTTTTACTTCGCCCGTGATTGTGGTCGGCATATGTTGCAAAGGGGTCGTGGGTCCATCGTTAATATTTGTTCGATAATGGCCAGCGGCGGCAATGAGAACAATGTTATTGGCTATACTGCAGCGAAAGGTGGATTGAGAAATATGACGCTACAGATGGGTAGCGAATGGGCAGACAGAGGTGTCAGGGTTAACTCTGTTTCGCCGGGGTTTATTGTTACAGAGATGACCCGGCCCATGCTTGAAGCGATGGGGATAGATCGCTGGATAGCCAGTAGAACGCCGATGCGACGAGTTGGTGAGGCTCAGGAAGTAACAAATGCCGTTTTGTTTCTTGCTTCCGATCTTGCAAGCTATATTACTGGTGTTGACTTGTTAGTCGATGGCGGTACTAATGCCAGTAATGGCACTTTCCAAATTCCTCCTATTCATCATGAGTGGAACACAGATACGCCGATGGTGCCAAGTACGTACGAGCCGGTACAACCTCGACCCGACTGGTATCAAGCACTAGAAGGAGGTGTACCCGGTGTGCACTATCCTCTGCCCGATCAGGATGATTCATAAGCAAAGCATGGGTATCAAAAAGCGAACTAAGTCGAGAAAGTGGGTCAGATATGGTTGATGCAGTAGATTTAAATAAAAAGACTTTGTTCTTTTACGGCCTCACGGATTTACCTATCGCGATGTCCCTGTTCCCGGTCATCGTGTTTATTCCTCGCTATTACGCAAGCGATGTTGGGGTGCCACTCGCGATTGTCGCAAGTATATTGTTCTTTGTGAGGTGGAGTGATGTTGTTACAGACCCTTTGATGGGTTACCTGAGCGACCATACAAAGTCGCGATTTGGCAGAAGGCGTGTATGGATTGTCGCTGCAACACCCATAATGATGTTGTCGGTTTATAATTTGTTTATGCCGGGAGATGACGCTGGCGGATTTCATCTAGCGTTGTGGAGTTTCATGTTGTCTCTTGGCATCACGATGATGCTAATTCCTTATTACGCCTGGGGAGCGGAGCTGTCGACGGACTATAGGGAACGTTCCAAAGTAACAGGTAGCCGAGCTATCTTTAATGCATTAGGTTCGCTTTCGGCGCAGTTAGTGCCTGCAGTCGCACTTTTGCTCTTCGGTCTAGGAGGTAGCGGGGTTGTGCTCGAATTGGTTGGTACGACGATGTTAGTGCTGATGCCAATTTGTGTTCTGCTAACGGTGACCAATGTCCCTGAGCCTGCTTACGTGCCTCAGAAGCGTGTAAGTGTCAGAGAAGGGCTCAAGGTGATGTTTTCTAACGGACCTTTTAAGCGGCTGGTAGGAGCGTTCATGATCGGCTCTATCGGACTTAATGTTACTACGCCGCTCTATCTCTTTTTTATTGCCGATGTGCTCGACGCTGAAGAAAAAGCGATTTACATGCTTAGTGTCTTCTATCTTATGAGTATTATTGCTGTACCTTTTTGGGTTTGGTTTTCGGGTCGAGTTGGCAAGCACAGAGCATATCTCGCGTCGTTTTTTATGTTGGCTTTTGCTCATCCGTTTTACATGCTTCTAGGAGCGGGAGACTTCTGGTATATGCTACCCATTACTGTGGTCACGGGTTTTGCTGCAGGCGGCTTTTCACAGACGTTGCCGAACTCAATGAAAGCTGACGTTATAGATCTAGATACACTCGAAACCGGCGAAAATCGCGCGGCTCAATTCTTTTCAGCGTGGTCCTTTGCCCAAAAAGCAACTGCTTCATTTGGTGGAGCGATTGCACTCTTTGGCCTCGGCATGGTGGGTTTTGATGCGCAGGCAGGGTCTTCAAACGGCGAAGAAGAACTTTGGGGGCTCCGTTTTCTGTTCTCAACCTTTCCCTCGTTGTTCTTTCTGACAGGTGCTGCGATCGTGTGGAGTTATCCCATCACAGAAGAGAAACATGCAGAAATCAGAGCTCAGCTAGATGCCGCCGCCTCGGAAACTGCCTAAGCGCTACTGTTGAACCGGCCCGACATGTTTCTCGATATATTCGTCTATCATTTCATGGTACCGACGAATACGGACTTCCTGGTTTGATAAGTAGACTCCTGTAAAGCCTCTGGAGCGGAACCCGCGTTGTTGCGTGACAAATACAGCAACGTCTTCTTCGATAGCTGGTCCAATGGAGTCCTGACCGTATTGCAGCATAGTAACCTCCGCTTCATCGTCATCCGGTGAGGTAGTCACGGCCTGACGTGAACGATTTAGGCTCGCATCCTCGTTAAGTGAGGCTGGGCTTGCGTACCACCAATTATCGAATAGACATTGTTCAGGATCGCTCATATGAGGTCGAGCCCTCAGGAAATGAAACCCATCCGCCCACACAGATACAGCAAAGTTTGGAAACAGTGTGTAATGGAAAGCATCGGTTAATTGCTCTTTAGGTACATTGGCATAGTGCGTATAGCCGCGGTCGGGTCCCAATTTTTGTTTGGCGTCTTGAAGCGCGGGACGGGTATCTTCCAAGCGGCTCTTATACTCGGCGGGATCAAGGTCCCAATAGCGGAGTAGGCTAGCAAGAGGCTCGACGATATTGCCCTCTGCGTCCTCGTGACCGACGCCAAACCCACCTTTCATCACCATTCGATTGTGGCCTTCATCGGCCAGGTCAAATTTTGTTTCTTTAAAGTAGGTGTCGATCGCGCCGCGGATTTTTTTGCGATCCGTATCCGGTGTCGCGCTCATGTGCACCGTGGGTACGTGATAGGATTCATTGAAGTTATCTAGGACGATCTTCCAGTTACAAGGTAGCCACATGGTATTAGCACTAGTTCGCTTCCACGTGTGAATTTCTCGCTGTTCCCATTCTTCCCAAATTGGACCTAAGTATTCTTGCAGCGAAATACAATCGGGATCCATATTCACCCAGATAAACCCTGCGAAAGTCTCGCATTTTAGTTCAGAAAGTCTTACGTTGTCGCAAGGGTTTCCTTCAGGAAAATCCTCTTTGTCCGGTGCAAAATTCAGTTTCCCATCGGGTAAAAACGCCCAGCTGTGGTACTTGCAAACGAATCGTTGTAGTACGTGTCCTTTGGTCTCTTCAACCAGCGGATTACCCCGATGTTGGCAAACGTTATAGAAAGCTTTCACACTGCCGTCCTTCTGGCGGACCATCAATATTTCTTCGCGACCCAGTTCTTCTTTTTGCCAATCGCCAAAGTTTGGTAGTTCAGCCTCTCTGCCAAGCAACAACCAGGCCTTTGTCCACATGCCTTCCCATTCCTGTTCTAGGAATTCTTTTGAGGTGTAGCGAGTGCCGGGGATTTTGTGTCCCTGAGTAGCCTGTTGTGGCCAGTCTTCGAGTTGTGTGGACATTCAGTGTCTTCCTTTAAATGTTAATCAATAACAGTATGTCTAATGGGTCTTTGTGATTATTCTACGCTAACGCAGACTTCAGTTTTTAGTGAATTATGGGTTAGTGATATGAGTGCCGCGGCGTACAAGTTCGTGGCGAACGATTTTCCATTCTCCATCTATACACCGGTAGTCGGTGAGATAGGTAGCCCAAAGCGTGAGCTGTGAGTCTGGTTTGGTTTTTAAGTAATGCATGGCCTGTACATCAACGCGGGTAGATGCCTTGTCACCGTCAATGTCGACGAGTTGCGGCCCCAGCATATGTTGAGTTTCACCAAACGCTTCCAACTTGCTTTTAACATCCTCAACCCAATTGTCAGCACCCGTCAATGTCTCGGGGCCAAAGCCCACAATTTCAACATCATCGGCGAAACAGCTGCGATATTGCTCCATGTTTCTATCATCGACACCAGCAGCATAGCGGGTCATGACATCCTGTATTGCAAGGCGAGTTTCGAGTGCAGTCATAGTCTACCTGTTAGATTTTGAGAAATTTGGTTTTTTAGTTCAACAGTTCGTGGCAGGACATACTTTCCAGCGCTGCGAGTGAGCGTTGCAACATCACTCGACCCAGTTCCATGCCTCGCTCATTACCGGGGTCTAAAGTGCCACAAACGGCAATGGGGGTGATCATTGTAATCATCAGGTTGAGGCGGTAGTCCCGAAGGCACTCATCGAAACTGTAATCGCGCACACCGCAATCAATTAACGTTTCATGGTATCTGCGAAGCTCTTGTAGCTCGATTTCACCTCGTAAATCACCATCACAGCTCTGCGCGCTGAAATAGGCGATGTCGTGAGGACCTTTGCCACCCATTGTATTCTGCCAATCCACTGCAATTATTTCGGCTTTTCCATCGATCACAGGCAGCAGCATGTTATCTGTTCGGTAGTCACCATGGATCACGGTTTGGGTGCCCGACATCGCCTGCTCAAATAACTCTTTGAATTGCTCGCCTATGCCGACGACGGTAGTTTCAAGGTTTCCGGTGAAGTATTCTCCAAACATGTCTAACGTTGGTTGCACACCAGGCTTATAAATTACGTCGCGACGGAATAGGTTTGTTTCTTCAATATTCTGATAGTTAAGCCAACTTAACTGCTCGGTTTTACCCCAATAGCGACCATGAAGCTGCGCAGACCTAAGAAAGGCAAGGGACATTATCTCTCGGGAACAGCCAACCAGTTGGTTCCCAGCATCGGCATCTCCCATGTCCTCTAGCACCAAAAGAAAATCTTGGGTTGATTCGTCCAAATAGGCATACAGACACTGGGGTGTTCTGATGGGACAGTCATCCGAGAGGTAGCGATAGAAATTCACTTCATTTGCATAAAAGTTTAGCCCTTTTGAGATTTCGACATTTTCGGTTTGCGCGATCACTTTAACGATACAGGTCGTGCTCGTGCCGTCAGCCATTTCTATTGTAGCCCGTGCAATGGATGACATTAGGCCAACGCCTTCGCCAAGAGGAACAACATTGACATTCACAGCTGGGCTACTTAATTGCAGGATCTTGTTGGCAAGTTCGGCATCAAACTGGGTAGCGTTCTCTAATACGACCCCCATATGGGCTCCTAAAGTTCTGTGGTACATTATTGCTAACATAATAAGGAAGAACCATGAAACTACAAGATCGATTTGACTTAACTGGACAAGTCGCCGTTGTTACAGGCGCGGGGCGCGGTATCGGTGAGGGCATTGCATTAGATTTTGCCGAGGCCGGGGCTTCCGTTGTTCTCGCTGCTAGAAGAACTGACGAAATCACAGCAGTTGCAGATCGCATTAACGCTAGAGGTGGAAACGCCATCGCGGTGAGGACCGATGTGACAGATGATGATGCGGTATCGGCGTTGGGACAGGCAGCAGTTGATAACTTTGGAAGTTTAACCATTTGGGTGAACAATGCGGGTGGCTCTACGATGCGGATGCCGCTAACAGAATTACCTCGCCAAGAGTGGTACAACACCATTCGCTTAAATCTTGATGCTGTTTATGTCGGGTGTATGACGGCGGCCAAGTTTATGAACAAAGGGTCGATTATCAATATTAGTTCCGGAGCTGGCACCGGTCCTGTCCCCGGAAGCGCTCACTATGGGGCTGCCAAAGCAGCGGTAAATTCGCTAACTTGGACGCTTTCCGCAGAGTTGGCACCTAACATTCGCGTTAATGGGGTTGCTCCTGGCGCAATACCAACGGAGGTCATGTTGAAGGCGCTTGATAAATCAGAAGACCAGTTGGATGAGTTATTAGAAGAATGGAATATTCCACTCGGCCGTTTAGGTACGCCAGAAGATATTGGTTCAGCCTGTGTTTACCTCGCGTCTGAAGCCGCTGGTTGGGTTAGCGGTGAGATTCTTCGGGTGGGTGGTGGCGCTAAACCCCGCTAGTAACGATGTGAAATTGTGAGCGTGGCATCATCGGTTAAATAAAATTGGAGACGAGTAAAAATGGCATATGAGTATTCAACAATAGTGACGGAATATGACAAGGGCGTGATGTTTGCGACCATTAGTAATCCTCCGGCGAATGTGATGACTGCGGCGTTGTACAACGATTTGGTAGGGTTCACAACGGAAGTTGAAACCGATGATAGAGTCCGGGTTGTCGTCTTCCAAAGTGCCGATCCTGAATTTTTTATTGCACATTTTGATGTTGAGATGATCCTGACTTTCCCTACTGATGAGCCAGCCCAGCGTCCGGAAAAATCGAGCGATTTCCATTTGATGTGTGAACGTGTGCGCAGTATGCCAAAAGCGACCATTGTAAAAATGGCCGGTCGAGCCGGCGGAGGAGGTAACGAATTCGCAGCATCATGTGATATGCGATACGGCGTCGCTGGTAAAACTAAAATTAACCAGATGGAAGTAGCCCTAGGTATTTTACCCGGTGGCACTGGCACGCAGAGACTTCCTCGCCTCGTTGGTAGAGGTCGCGCGATGGAAATTTGTCTCGGAAGCGATGACATCGATGCTGAAACTTGTGCCGCATGGGGTTACCTTAATCGAATATTCTCCAGTAGTGAGGAGATGAGCGATTGGGTCGATCAATTGGCTTATCGCATCGCCAGCTGGCCCGCTGAAGCAATTGCGTTATGTAAGGCGTCACTCAACAACTCGGAAAATGAACTTTCGGAAGCCTTGTTAGATGAAGCTTACTTGTTCCAGCAAACGCTGCGTACAGATGGCGCTCAGCGAAATATGCGTAAAGCGATGGAGTTGGGTGCTCAAACACGTGAAGGTGAACTTCGTATGGGAGCGCTTTGCCGAGAAATTGGGGAAGCAACTCAAAGCGAAGATTGATGCTACCAGGAAATTACGCTGAAAATATAGCCAGCCTCGACGGTCAGTCGCGGAAGATTACCTCGGCCTGCGGTAGTGGAGAATTGGTTTTTAGATACTGGGCCTCGACTCAGAAGACAAATCGGTCGCCGCTATTCCTTGTCCACGGTGGGTCAGGCTCTTGGACACATTGGTATTTAAACATCAGTTATTTGCGTAACCACTTTGACGTGTATGCATTAGATCTGCCGGGTCTTGGGGATTCGGCTACCCTTGCTGAAGGCTATACCGCTAAAGATGCGATCGCGGTTGTAGCAAATGGACTTGAGAAGGTCTTTCCCGACCAACCCGTGCATGTGGCAGCTTTCTCTTGGGGCTGTGCGGTGATGTCTCAAGTCTGCGCCCTAAATCCTGATAAATTTCTATCGTTAACACTGATTGGCCCTGCCTCGCTTGGTGACATTCCAAGGCGGGGTGGTATGCAACCTCTGATTAAGAAAACAGCGGATATGAGTTCACTAGAAATTAATGAGGCGAACCGAACGAATCTAGCTCGTTTGATGATTTACGATCAGACTAAAATCGATGATCTCGCTGTTTATTTACAAACCGAGAATACGCGCAGGGCGCGTTTTAACTCACCACAATTTGCGCGAACCAGACTAACGCTTGATGGTGTGGCTGCTCATACGGTGCCGCTGCAGGTTATTTATGGTGCTGAAGATGCGTCAGCCAAACCTGACGTGGCTGGTAAGAAACAGATGTTTATTGATGTTCGACCTGATGTAAGTTTTCATCTCGTTCAGGGTTGTGGTCATTGGCTGCAGTACGAGAAGGCCGAGGTTTTTCATCGGCTTGTTCTCGAATGGTCAGGTCAAAATCAGCAGTGACGAAACAAAAGGGATGCGCTCCAGCCAATCGTCTATGTTTTATTGAACTTTATGTGTATGCCCACAGGCGCATGGAGCAATAAAGATGGATGAAACTCCAATTCAGTATCAGTGCTGAAATTGGTCATCCTATCCAGAATAACTTCCCAGCCAATTTCCAGCTCCAGTCGTGCCAGTGGAGCGCCAGGGCAATGATGGATACCCTGGCCGAAGGCGAGGTGACGCCTGCTGTTGTGTCGTTCCACATCAAACCGATGCCCATCTGGGTAAAACTGTTCATCTCGGTTAGCGGAGATCCACTTAATCATGACGGTCGACCCTTTCGGGATATCAACGCCCCCAATGTTTGTATCCTGAGTGACGATACGCCACATTTGAGCGGAAGGCGTGGCCAGCCGTAGCATTTCTTCCACCATGTTTGGAATCAGCTTGCGGTTTTTTTGTACTTTCTTCAGCTGATCGGGATTGTTGATTAGTAGCGACATACCCTCCGCAAACGTAGCGGTTGTGGTTTCGTTGCCCGCAACAAGTAGCTGTGCAATAACCGATAAGCACTCGGGGACATTCATGGGCCGTTCGCCATCCGCCGTCGAGTTTACAATCTCCGACAAGACATCATCCGTTGGCTGGCGTTGCCTGTCCTCGATTTTTTTCGCAAAATAGTGCTGGAAGTCAACAACCAGTTGCGAGGAATGCATCAGTTCCGTGTGCGTTTGTCCCGCAGCAAAGGCATGGACATTCGCATCTGACCATTTTTTAAAAAGATCCATGTCTTTGAAGGGCACTCCAAGGATTTTCGCGATCACTTTGACGGCAATGGGGACGCAAAAACTTTTCATCCAGTCGCACTCGCGATCATCAATAAATTGGTCGATCAATTCGTTCGACAGTTTTGTCAGATAGGGTCTGAGTTTGGCAACATTTTTAACGGAGAAAGGCTTCTGACATAAAGAGCGATAACGTCTTTGCTCAGGCAGATCTTGGGTAAGCATTGTGTCTATTCGGGGAAATCCTTTTCGTCGTATGGCGTTTAACTCTTCACGCTGTTTTTTTTCTTCGTCCGTCGGCTCTTTGTCATTGAACGAGGTCATTAGATTGGAGAACTTGCTGGAAAACACGCTATCGTTTTTGGCGATGTCCATGACTAGGTCGTAATTTGAAACGAAATAGATGCCGGTTTTTGGGCAATGATATACCGGTGCTTGTTCTCTTAACTGCTGATTGTACTGGTGCGGACAGGCGAGAACTTCAGGGGCGAATGGATCCTGTGCTGATAGTTCCTTCATAGTGTGTTCCTTGCCCAATCTCAGGCATTAATATATTTATCGAGTGTTTGGTGAATATGGCGGATGCGGCTTTCCTGATAATTACCGAGAACGACTTCACGACGTTTGCCTGCCTTCATTCCTTTTATGATGAAAGGTATGTTAGCCATGTCCTGGTCGAAAACTGCACCAAGGCCACCTAATTCTTCTGCCGAGACAAAAGGTTCACGTTCTTCAAGTTCATTAATCTCGCATGCCGGGGGTCTGGGGCCGCTTTCGTCATAACGCATGAGCAACATAGCTTCCATAATGCACGAGGTATGATCGTCGCCATTCGGTCTGAATCGATACACCACGTTGCGATTTAGACCTGCCCAGGGAGCAAAGTTGGGAAAGACGTTATACAAAATACTGTCGATGCATTCGCTGTCGGTGTATTGGGACTGATCTTGCCCAGTTATCATCGCCACATTTTTACGAGTCATGTCCGCGATGAATTTTCTGGCCGTCATGCCCTCGGGTAACGCGACTAAGTCAGTTGCGTCTTTGTTACGGCGGCCAAGAGTGAGAAGCTCGGCAGCAATCTCAGTTTCATCTAAGTGGTTTTTTATATGTGGGCTCATCACTGCGGACGCAGTGATTGTTCGATTGATATGATCTCCGAAAGAGTCGTACTGTGAGTTTTCGTCTGCGGTGAACGTCATGATCTGAGGATGCGTCGCGATGACGTGAAATGACTCTTGAAACGCTTCTTGGGCAACTTTCCAGTTCGACCGAACGATTCGTTTGACGTGAGCGCCTTTATAATAGTTCTCCACCGGCCAGCGTTTAAAATGTTCCGGTAAGATGCCTAGGTATTCAGCCAACGACATACTGCTGTCGTCCATGTTGATGAATACGAAACCGCCCCAGGTATCGACTTTGGTCTGATCAAGGTTCGCATTGCCTTCAGTAAAATGACCGAAGTCCCAACGGCTCGGAATAAACTTTGGTGTGCCGTCAAGCCCCCATGTGAAAGCATGATATGGACATCGAAAATACTCTGCCGCACCATCTTTATCACATAAAGTACGTCCCCTGTGCAGGCAGGAGTTATAGAAGCTCTTGATTTCGTTCTCGGCGCTACGAACGATAATGAACGAATAGTCTGTAATGTCGTAGACAATATGGTCACCAACATTGGGAATATCCTCTTCGCGACAAACCATTTGCCAGACTTTTGGCCAGACCTTTTCTTTCTCCAGTTCATGGAATTCTCTGGATATATAGCGATCGACAGAAAGATTGACGGAACCCATGTACTCCAGTGAGTTGGCCCGCAGTGAATCAGGTACGTCCACTTCCTCAGTGTCGAGCAGTTCCTGATAACTTGTGCCGCGCGACCTGAGGTCGTCGCCCTGTTGTCTCAGTTTTTTGTTTGTCACGGCATCTCCCGAAGATTTTTTTATATTTTTGATAAATCTTAGAAAACAGCATGACTCGCTGTTTCCAGCAAAAAACCATCATAGGGAAAATCAGCTCGGAAGAGATTTGATCCAGATCAAGAAACAGTCAGAACTGACTGTTTCTTGGTTGGAATTGTGGGGAGCTAGGACTAGCGGGGCGCGCGTAATGCTGTGAGATTGCTATTTATTACCAACGCTGATGTTTATCGGGATACCGCTGGATGGGATCATTGCCGTAAATCCCTGAAGTGCGTTGTTACCATCGACTAAAAGATTAGTGTTCGACCCGACTTCGCGTACTGGTGCCTGTTGACCGGGAGATGTTCCCCAACAGTGGTGCATTGCGACGACGCCGGGTTTTATCCTGTCGTTCGCTTTCGAAACCGCAGGAATAGATCCATATTGGGAGTGAATGACAATTTCCTCATCCTCGCCAATGCCGAGTTTATCCAAATCGGCTGGATGAATGTTTGCATGATTGGTTGTGCCAGACTTATCTCGAAGCGCGGGTAAGTTTCGGCCAAAGGAATTTAAGACATACCGACTTCGAAAACTGATGAGTTGGTGAGTGTAGTCATCGGTGGTACCTTCAGACTGCCGTAGTGCTTCAAACTCATCTGCAACGCCAACTGGAAATAGTTTTAGTTTGCCGGACGATCCCTCCCTAGGAGGTTGAATCTCTACCCGCATATCCTCAAAGATATGGCCGCCGGGGTTGTCTCTCAAGTACTGCAAATCAGCCCGGGATCCTGCTGTGATGGCTTTAAGTATGTCAAATTTGGAGGGTTTTTCCGTGTTTGAAATTACACTTCCACCAATTGAGACTTCAATCCCGAGTCGTTTTGCCAGTCCCCAATAGAACTCCCATTCTTCAATGACATCGCGGTCGGTTTGTACAACAGCTTTGCTATATTGGCTGTAGGGCTTTTCGTACCAGGAATCAGCCAACAGGGTAACGTCTTCTCGTTCCAGCGTAAGTTTGGGTGCAATGACATAGTCTGCCATTTCTGCAGTTGCAGACATGTAAGGGTCAATGCAAACGAGTAAATCAAGCGCTTGCATTGCTTCAAATGCCTTCTGCTGATCCGGCCAGGCCATCAGCGGATTGCCGGCGATGACAAAAAGGGCTTTTACCTGCCCCTTACCAGGCGTCAGAATTTCATCAGCCAGTTGCGAGGTGGGCATTTCCCTTACGCCGGTTGCTGATGCTAATTCACCGAATTCCGGATTCACGCGGCAGCGCGTTCCGCGGCCCCATGCGAGAGGGGCTTCGTAGACTTGCGCATATTTCGGCGTGTCGCGCGCCAGAGCACCGGGGTTGGGCATCATTTCTCCGGCTCGGTAATAGCGACCACAGATTGTATTTAAGGACGCGGTCAGGTGCTGGGTCAGATTAGGATGGGAGCTCATTTCTGGCCCGGTACCGGTAACCGCGACGCCGCGTGGACCGGCGGCGAAGGTTCGGGCTGCTTCGACAATCGCATCGGCAGGAATATCGGTGCGCGCTGAAACTGATGCTGTATCGTAACGTGCTACCGATTGGCGCAGTTCATCAAGGCCACTAACAAACTCTTCACAAAAAGCGGCATCATGCAGATCCTCAGCCAGAATGATTCGGATCATGCCTGCCAGTAATGCGGCATCTTCGCCGGGTTTGATCTGAAGGTGTAGATCTGAACGTCGCGCTAACTCAGATTCTCTCGGATCAATCACGATCATTTTCAAACCACGTTTCTTTGCCTTTCGTAGTTGATCTGCAGGACTAATCGGTGAAACACCGCCAGGTGAGCCATAATGGGATACGAGTGGATTATTGCCGATGATCATCGCAACGTCGGCATCTTGTAAGAAATGGCCGCCAGCCGTCCAGTAACCCATTCGTGAGCCAACGTAAACTTTTGCGGGTTGATCGATGGTCACGCTGGTGTAGTAGGAGGGTGACTTGAGTGCGTTGTGCCATTCTCGGCTGTAAACCAATTGCCCCGAGTTCTGGAATGCGACTGTGCCGTTATAGGTAGCGATTGACTCAGGTCCGTGCTCTTCAACCAATTTTCGAACGCGCTCGGCGATTTCATCCATCGCCTGTTCGCTGGCAATATCGGTAAAGTCGCCATTGCCCTGATTCACTTGACTGCTTGTCAAGCGTTGGGGTTGATACATTTGCTCTACCAACTGCCTGCCTTTAATACAGGTGTAACCACCGTACATTTTGTTCTCAGTGTCTGGTTTGACAGATAGCACCTTGCCATTTGAAACCTCCGCCACCATTGGACAGTAGGCGTGGCAGTAACGGCAAAAGGTTTTATGTTTTTCACTCATTATAGATTCCTAGTCAAATTCTGCTCATAGCCAGACAGCTTCTCTATCTGGTTTGGTTAAACGTAATGGGCATTATCAGATACTACGTGAAAAAAGAAAACAAAGTTGGTATTTAAGCGCAGACATGCATTTCCCCTGTGATATTTTGTAAGATTGTAAGTTCAAAAGATCTTATAAGAACCCAACCTGCGCGTTGTGCTATAACTCAATTCGGCGTCGCTGGTTGGCCGAATCTTTTGTGCACCTGTAACTAAAAACGATGGTGATCGTGAAATGAAATTCAATCCCAAGCCTGCAAAGCATCCCATGGATATTCTCCGAGAAGTCATAGAAAAATGTTTTGTGATCGTTGCGAGTGGCACAGATGCGGCAGCGGTGCTTTCAGCGTGACCGATCTTGGTGTGATCGGTGAGTGTATGTTGGAACTTCGTAATAGTGCTGATCAGTACAAGATGGGTTTTGGTGGTGACGTATTCAACACGGCTGTATATGCGGTCCGTGAGGGACTGGAAGTGAGCTTCTTTTCCGCTGTTGGTGATGATCACTACTCGAATTACCTGTTGGATTGCTGGCAGAGAGAGCGTGTATCAACAGCCACCGTCAGGGTGATCCCGTCAGCCACACCGAGTCTCTATATCATCAACACCGATGATCAAGGTGAGCGATCATTTTATTACTGGCGTGATGCATCGCCATTCAAGTCATGGCTTGCTCCGGGTCAATATGTCGATAAGCTTGGTGACGAATTGCAGAGGTGCCAGTGTGTTTATTTTTCGGGCATCACTCTGGCACTTTTAAGCCCGGAGCAGCGCTTGTTACTGTTTGGGTTGCTCAAAGATATACGAGCAAACGGTCGATTAGTTGCGTTTGATCCTAACTATCGTCCTCGCCTGTGGCAAAGCCCAGGTGATGCTATTCACTGGTTCGATCAGGCATACGCGCTAAGCGATATAGCCTTTCCTTCCTTTGATGATGAAATACAGCTTCGCGGCGAGCAATCATCTGAGTCGATAATAGGTCGTCTGGTCAACTTTGGCCTAAAGGAAATAGTATTGAAGCACGGTGCGTCTGGCTCGACGGTGGTGACGCCAGAGCAAACTATCAAGATACCAGCAACGCATGTAGAAACGGTGGTTGATACAACTGCGGCCGGAGATTCTTTTAACGGTGCTTACTTTTCTGTTCGTCTAAAAGGCGGTCGTGTTATTGATGCTGCTGAAGCTGGATCTAAACTTGCTGCTCAGGTGATTCAGCATTCCGGCGCTATTGTCCCGACCTCCCCAGCTTAATTTTATCGAGGTTTCTGCCAGCAGCAAGCGCTGTAATTTCGTAGTTGTTTTTGGCGAATGGTTTGAAGACCTCGATCCTACCATCGGCGATAAATAACTTATAGCCGCGATGGGTACTGTCTCTGAACACTTAGACATTTGTCTCAAACTAAAATTTGAACATCAATTTTTCGATCACACCGTTGCCTGCTTCCTTAAATAATTCGAATACTGGCAGTTTTAACAGCAGGCTTGTATTGATTCTCTACGATAATCCTTGGCTTTTGGGTGCTGAGGAAACTGATGACCTGTGCTTAGAAGAATAGGCAATAATATTGATCTCAGTTAATCGGAAAGCCTTTCTCAGTGTTAAACTCGTGACACTAAATGCAAGGAACAACCTTAAATGGAAGCGAATTTAAAAATAGCAGTTTTGACGGTATCTGATACAAGAACGCTGGAAACGGATACATCGGGCCAGTTTCTTTGTGATGCTTTGGCGGAGGCCAATCATATCTTGCAGGATCGCACCCTTATTGCTGATGACATCTACCTTTTGCGTGCAAAAGTTTCAGCGTGGATTGCGGATCCCGAAGTTGAAGTGGTTCTGTTAACGGGAGGCACGGGTTTTACCAATCGAGACTCGACTCCTGAAGCCATTGAGCCTCTGTTGGACACAGTTGTTCCCGGTTTTGGTGAACTGTTCAGGGCATTATCATTTGACGAAATCGGCACATCGACGGTCCAGTCTCGCGCTGTGGGTGGTCTGGCAAATAATACATTGGTGTTTTGTATGCCAGGTTCAACGGGTGCTTGCAAAACGGCATGGGGCGGTATCCTCGAGCAACAACTCGATATCAATAACCGGCCATGCAACTTTGCTGAGTTGATTCGCACGGGAAAACACTAGTGGCTGGTTTAACACCTGTAGATGAAGTGATCAGTACGTTGCTATCGCAGGTCGTGGCGATGGATGAAACCGAAGTAGTGTCCCTGCGCCTCGCTCGTGGGCGTATTCTGGCTCAATCGATCAATGCGACGGTTGACGTACCCCCGCATGACAACAGCGCCATGGATGGATATGCCTTTAATGCGCGGGATGATTCGATTGTAGCGGGCGGCAGATATGCGGTCTCTGACAGAATTGCCGCCGGTCATGTGGGGAAAGCGCTTGAACCGGGCACGCTGGCTAGGATATTCACCGGTGCACCAATCCCGGAGGGTGCCAACGCGGTTGTGATCCAAGAAGATACACGGATGAGTGAGAGTGGTATCGAGTTGACCGAAAGACCGAAGCTTGGCGCAAATGTTCGACCGCGTGGTCAGGATATTGCTCTGGGCAGTCAGTTGTTAGGGCGTGGTCACCAATTAAAAGCAGCAGATGTTGGATTGTTGGCCTCCACGGGTGTGAATCAGGTTGAAGTTTTTCGCAAGCTGAAAATCGCAATCATGTCCACTGGAGACGAGCTGGTTGAGCCGCCCAATGCGCTAGCGCCGGGACAAATCTACAATTCAAATCACTATACTCTGGCAGCGATGATTGAAGAGCTGGGCATGGAAGTTGTGGATCTCGGGTTGGTGCCAGATAGTCTGTCAGCGACCGTCGAAGCCTTGGCCACCGGTGCTGAAACGGCGGATTGCATTATCTCCAGTGGAGGTGTGTCAGTTGGTGAAGAAGATCATGTGAAAGCCGCAGTTGAGAATCTTGGAAGACTGGATTTGTGGAAAGTGGCAATAAAACCGGGTAAGCCTCTTGCGTTTGGTTTTGTACGAGCGACGTCTGATGCTGATGCAATTCCCTTTTTTGGATTACCCGGAAACCCTGTTTCATCGTTTGTTACATTTACCGTGATTGCGAAACCCTACTTACTTAAATTTCAGGGGAATGAATCGGCTGTCGGAAATAGTTTGTACGCGATGAGTCAGTTTGATTTCAAAACGGGTGGGCGTAGGGAGTATTTGCGGGTTCGCGTGTCGGGAGGTAACGAGCTAAACGCTGAGCTATACGATGGCCAGGGTTCCGGGGTCATGTCCTCGGTCAGCTGGGCTAACGCGCTGGCAGAGATCGAGGCAGACACACAGGTTTTTGCTGGAGACAAGATCAAAGTGCATCTATTACCGAATTGAGATTTGTTTAATACAACTTTTTAGCAACACTCCTAGATGAGTTTGCTAGTCATAGATGACGTTTCTAACACGGCCAGAAGTTTCTATAGTCACTGAGTTTTCTTGAAGTTTATACTTCCCTGCGAACTCGTTTGCGGATACCCAAAGCGCAAGGTTGGGCTCGCCCGTTGTGATATCATACGAGCCAGTAAGCTGGAGTGCGGGATGCGATTGCGAAAGTGAAAAAACGCTCTCTCTGATCAGGGTTACGGTTATCAATCCTGTTTGCGCTGCAGCTATTTAATTGATATTGGAGATGATTTTATGGGATTAATGGTACTTGTTTTGCTTGCATCTTTGGTGGCCAGCTGCGCTTTATGGCTAGTGATCGGCAATAAGTTACCACTGAATTCTGCGGAGAAGTTTCCTCCGCTCAGCAATATTGCCTTTTATGCACTAGGGCTATTCCTGCCAATCTATCTGATTTTCTTTGCTTTAGGTCTTTGATAACGATGTCGGATTCTTCGGATCTTTCCCTCTCGCTCCCTCTGGAAATTGATTCGGTAAAGGGCTTTCTTGATCCGGTCGAAGGTGCCGAGCTCTATCGGCGTGCTGTAGACGCCTGTGCACTAGGGCCGTGCCTCGAAATTGGTAGCTATTGTGGAAAATCCACCGTTTATCTAGGCCAGGCTTGCAAATCTCAGAATCGAACTCTGTTTGCGGTCGATCATCATCGAGGGAGTGAAGAGCATCAACTGGGTCAGGAGTACCATGACCCCGAGATATTTGATGACGGGCTTCAGATTGTGGATACATTTAAATTATTCAGAGATACCTTAAGGCGCGCAGACATTGAATCGCACGTGGTCCCTTTGGTTGCATCTTCTCTGGTGGCTGCAAGGGACTGGCAAACACCTTTAGGACTAGTGTTCATTGATGGTGGGCATAGTTTCGAAGCGGCGCAATCAGACTACGATAGCTGGGCACCGCATGTCACTTCAGGTGGCGTACTTGCAATTCATGATTTGTTTCCAGATCCAGATGCAGGCGGGCAGGCGCCCATCACTATCTGGCGACAGGCATTGGATTCCGGTCTATTCGATGATCTTGGAGTAGTTCGCACCCTTGGTGTCCTGCGCAGAAGGTAGTGCCCGATGACTAACCCCTTCATTTTGAAACAAAAGGGCCGCCGGAGTAGCATTCGATAGCGCGTCCGCCGCTAACAACACAGCGCCCGCGGTCCAGGTTGGTTTCTCGAGCGGCCATAGCGCCTCATCCCGATAGACGTAACCAGTCCAGTATGATCCATCTTCGTCACGAAACTGATGTAGCCAGCTAAACAACTCGACTGCGCGGTTATATTCACCACAACTGATGAGTGCCATGACTAACTCGCAGGATTCAGCGACGGTAACCCATGGCTCGTCGTCAACACATAGACAACCCAGACCAACCTTAACAAAGTGATCCCATCGATTTGTTAGATGTTGTTTGGCCGCCGAGCCGGTGATAACTCCGGTGAGCACCGGATAAAACCAGTCCATAGCAAACCGACTTTTGCTATCCCAAGTTCTGTCAAAGCACTCGGGATGATTGCGTAATGCTGTACCGAGTTTTAGCCTGGCAAGCGTCCAGTCAGATGCATCGAGGTTCAATGTGGTTGCGATATTGATAGCACATTCAAAACTCTTGAAGATGCTGCTGCAACCTGTCACGAGCGAGTCTTCCTTGATTCCCTCTGTTGTGTTTTCCGCCCAGTAGATCTGGCCTTGACTCCCCTGCAGGCGCAGTACAAATCCCATAGCTTTTTCGACTGCGGGCCACATGTGCCGAAGGAATTCCTTGTCACCTGTCGAAAGATAGTAGTGCCACACACCCGTTGCTATGTAGGCGACAAAATTGGACTCAGCCCGAGTGCCATCCTCTATTTCGCCATCCTTATATGCCGCTAACCAGGTTCCCTTTTCAGTCTGATTGTCGATGAGCCACTGATACGCCGCGCGGGCTTCTTCAAACCTTTGACCAATGGTGAGTCCCATTGCTGACTCGATATGATCCCAGGGATCAAGAGAGCCGCCTTCGAACCAGGGAATTGCGCCTGAGCTTTGTTGTACCCGCGCGATGTAATCAACGGTATCCTTAAAATATTCATGGGGATAAAATCCCATTGAAACATAGACCTTGGTCATGCGGCTTCCTGTGCAGATTGCTGGTTAGTATCTTTGCGATTAACTTCGCTTTTCTTAATAAAATACATCACGACACTTTTGCCAAGCAGGGGATTGAGTAGCTTTTCTAACGTCCGCGTAATCCAAGGTTGTTTCATCAGATCCCATACAAGGAATTTGTGGTACCCAGTGACGATAGCTGCTTCGTTTTGGTCATCAGTACGCCAAAAAAGGCACTTTAGCCACCAGTAAGGCACGTGCAGTGAATGTGCCCAATGTCGCTTGAACCAGACAAAACCGTTTCTCTCAATGTCCTGACGTAAATGATTGGCATTGAATATTCTAACGTGGCCACCCTCAACTTCGTGATATTCGTCGCTGAGTTGCCAGCACACCCATTCGGGAAAGAATCTTGGTACGCTAGCTGCGAATACGCCACCGGGTTTCAATACGCGCTCGATCTCAGTCAGCACCGCGTGATAGTCAGGGATGTGTTCAAGCACCTCAGAACAAATGATCTTGTCAAAACTCTCATTTTCGAACGGTAGGGCAGCGCCGCTAGCGACGGATATCACCAGGCTGCGATCCTGGTTGTTGGGGTCTAGGAATTCCTGATGGCGTTCACGTGTTGTTGTGAGATCTTTCTGACTCAGATCGATACCGACGGATTCTACGTCTGCGAGCATATAGGCGCTAATGGCATGCCTGCCTTCGCCGCAACCTAGATCAAGAATACGATCATTTTGCTGCAAGTTCAAAACGTCAAAATTTATTGTTTGCATCGACATTCAAGCTGCCCTCACTTCATCTATAACCTGACTGTATTTTTCGACCATTGCTCTAGCCGCTACCTGCCAGCTGAATTGTTCAAGTATGCGGCTACGGGCTTTGCTTGCCAGACCAGCACAGACTTCAGGGTTTTCAAACAAATGTATGATTGACTCAGCAATAGCATCAGCATCACGAGTTGGCACTATGATCCCTGCATCGCCTACGACCTCGGGCAGTGCGCCACCATTTGTTGATATGACGGGCAACCCGCAGGCCATTGCTTCGCCCGCAGGCAGACCAAAGCCCTCGTAGACTGATGGTACAACAACCATGCTCGCTTCGTTATAGAGGTCGACGAGTTCCTTGTTATCGATGCCAGAGATGAATTTAATACACTCGTTTAGATTGAGCGTTGTGATCAGTTTGGCGATCTCGCCATCTTCATTTAGCTTACCAAGGACGACAAGATGAGCCTGTGGATAGGATTTTTTAACTATGCTCATAGCGCGCACCAGATACTTAACGCCTTTCAGCGGTTGATCTGCACTAGCAGTCGCCATGATTCTAAAAGGTGCCTTTTTAATGCCATCTTTCGGCTCGAAGACATCGGTATCGATGCCGTTGTGAACGACCTCGATTTGATCGGGGTGACGGCTGAATGCTGCGGCGATATCTTGTCGTGATTGTTGCGAGACGGTTACAACATGGTTCAGGCCAGTGACAACTTTTTGCTGCATACCTAGAAAGTTATGCCAGCGCTTGATCAGTAGTCGTGCTTTCCAGTCGGTTGCATTTTTCAGGGCAATTTCACGATCACTGGTGATCGGGTGATGAATCGTCGCCAGTATCGGTACGCCTTGGTTTTGTAATTTCAGTAATCCATAGCAAAGTGATTGATTGTCGTGGACGACATCGTAATTTGGTTGTTGTTCCTGAAAATAGCGCACGAGTCTGCGGCCGAATGTATAAGGCTCCGGGAACCCGCCAGTAAACATACTGAACCACTCGAAGAAGTCTGTAAAAGACAGTAGATGTCGCGGTCTGATCGCCGTCACATGGTTAGGTGCCTCAAAAAGATCAAGGCTGGGTAACTTGATTAGCTGTACCCCCTCATCAAGGATTGGGTAGGGAGGGCCAGAGATGACATCAACTTGATGGCCGGCATCAACCAGCGCCTTGCTGAGATATCGGATATAAATTCCCTGACCACCACTATAGGGATTGCTGCGGTAGCCTAGTAGACAAATTTTCAAGGGATTCGTGTTCATTATGGTGAGGGCCTGAAATTGTACGGACTTAGGCCTGAAATGCCAAACTTGCAGTCTGGGTTTGTCGGTTTTCTGAGAGGTTTTATTGCTTTATTTTGTCGGAAGAATCCGTTGCTGTTCTTCTTTCAGGGCCGTAGGCAGGCGCCCCATGCTCTTCACTGAAGACATTTGCGTATAGGTTTGCCACCCAAACCTGCCCTGCCTGGGTGCCTCTGAGATATCTGATACCTTCGGTGATAAAAGGCGTGACAACTTCCCAGAAAAACTTTGGATAATCCGCGCGGAGATCGCCGGCATGATTGTATCCCATTTTTTTCAGTTGACCGGTTTCCGAAAATTCGGCAAATAGCCTTGATACCTTGTTAATGTACTGCGGGTCAGCCAACTGACCAATCAGATCAGCAGCCCTTAACAAACCGGGTAAATCTGAAGTTTCCTGGTGATCTTTTTCACTTGGGACTGGAAATCTGGTCCGTTCAATATTGCTGCAAATGATATCGGCATCGACTCGGTCATCTCGCAGAAATCGTTCCCGTATATACAGTTGAGCCCGATCTACATGAAAAGGTGTTAACGCCGCATCGGTTGCTCCTGGCGCTAGAGAAATCGTTTCGTCATCATTAATGGCATATCTGCCGCTGCAGTCTGCCTGGCAAATCCCTCTGACATAGCCTATGTCGTGATGCAGCAGGGAAATAACAAAGTGAATCCAATCCCTCTCGTTAATGCTACCTTCTACAAGAAACTTACCGCCAAGAATTTCCGTACCGACCATCGTCACCATGATCGTGTGATTCATGTCATGGTAGGGCGCGTCGCTGTTTGCAATAATTTCTAACGCATTTCGGGCGGCGCTGTTGAGCAGTTGTGTGTTATCCGTGTTGTCGCCGAAAAGGTTTGAGTACTTCAATCTCAGCTCGACCAAGAATGCTTCTATTACCACCGAAGAAGGGTTGAACATATGTGGGTCCAATTAGGAATTAGCAATTAGGAATTAGCAATTAGGCATGCTTAATCATTAAAAACAATTGTGTCGTGTCGAGCGGATGAGTCAAGATGATATTTGTAAGGGAATTGTATAAATCGAGACGATAGGCGTGGTTGAATTGTTTTGCTAACATGAGGTTTGCTAAAACAGCAGTCTAAGGCGTATGAGTCAGGTTCATGCAGGGTAAAAAGTAATGATCGAATTGAGACACCTGAAAACATTGGTTGCGCTCCGGGATTCCGGCAGTCTGGTCGAGGCCGCTGAGAGATTGTTTGTCACCCAATCAGCACTTTCTCATCAAATTAAGGATCTTGAAGACAGAATGGACTGTCCATTGTTTGTCAGAAAGACCAAGCCTCCCCGTTTCACAAGCGCGGGTCGTAGACTCCTGGCTCTGGGAGATGAAGTTTTACCAATGTTCCGAGCAGCGGAGAGGGATATCAAGCGGCTTGCCGGTGGCGAAGCTGGCAGACTTCACATTTGCATTGATTGCCACACCTGTTTTCAGTGGTTGATCCCATGTATTGACAAATATCGTGGTGACTGGCCCGAGGTTGAACTGGACCTGACCGGAGGCTTTAATTTTGCCCCTCTTCCTGCCTTGGCAAGAGGAGACCTCGATTTGGTTATTACGGCGGATCCTCTTCCCATCTCTGGAATCGCATATATTCCGCTTTTCAGGTACGAGGCGATGCTTGCCCTAGACAGACATCATCCCCTGTCGTTAAAGGAATGGGTTGAACCCGAAGATTTATCTGACCAGGTGCTGATAACTTACCCAGTTGAGCGGGAACGCCTTGACGTCTTCACGCGTTTTCTTGACCCTGCATCTGTCGAACCTGAAAGTATTCGAACGGCAGAGCTAACGCCGATGATGGTGCAGCTGGTAGCCAGTGGCAGAGGTACGGCTTGCTTGCCAAACTGGGCGTTAATGGAATATGTAGACAACCAGATTATTGTTGCTCGAAAACTGGGAGAGCATGGCATCTGGGCGACGCTCTACGCGGCGATTCGTGAAGACCAGAAGGATGCGGCATTTATTGAGGACTTTCTTGCCACTGCGGAGGATACCTGCTTTTCAAACCTCTCCGGTATTAAAGCGGTGAACGTTGAGACTTAAGCGAATGTAAAACGAAAAAGCCATGAGAGGAGTCCCCTCATGGCTTCGTCAACGTACGGGGAGCGAACTCCGAGTTAGATGGCTATATCAACTCGGAGGCTCCCCAATTAGTCTGACTACTGATGGGATCACCTCCTTTTACGTTCAGGGTGCCAATCGGCATGCTGAGTGTTCCCCCTGGATAGATCATCAGCACAAGGCTTACTGTTACTTAACAGTGCACCCTACGTTTTAATGTTTTTCGGCTTCATTTTCGATGCCTTGAATAGAATTTATCCCACCCGACAAGTGCTGTCAAAGGTTATCTCAGTGAGTCTTAATTGGCGATATTCAAGGCACCAGTTCGGTCATCTGCCAATGATTATTGACGAAGTTAAATCGCTTGCGAGAGTGAATCCTGTCTTCATGATTTAGATCGAGCAGCTCGATTTGACCGGCGATTAGTTTCATCCCCGCAACCTTTGACGGCGCTTGCATGTCTTGACCCTTGTGAACTTCCTTAAGACGCTGTACCTCGGTCGTGAGCTGTTCCCGTGAGGCGAGTTCACTCGATTGTGGTTGAAAACCCTCGTAAATATAATCTAGATACTTGCTGCCCTGGGGACGCCTTAGCCAGTTTTGCCCAACGGTATTAGCATCGAGCGGCGCCGCTGTGCCTTTGATGCGAAACTGGTGTTGCTGGCTTGGGTACCAAATTAGAAGTTCATAGTCTGCGCCAGCTGAAAACAGTTTCCACTTTGGGCTGGTTTGATTAATGAATATCGTGAAATCAATTTCACCGATATCTCGCAGAACTAATGTCCTAATCGAGGCTCTACCGTCATTGTCAGCAAGTGCAAGAAAACAAATATCAGCGTTAGGATCACGAAGTTTTCTGGCTTCAGTACGGCTGTGTTTTATCTGTTCGACAGGATTCATTAATGACCTCGCTGATGCAGCATGTGGCTTGTTAATCTCTAGTGTCGGGGTCAAAGTTATAGACGCCAGGCACAAATCCCTCAGGAGGGTTGTCTCTTAAGGCGAGTATTCTCTTATAAATATGGCCGTGCGCACTGCCTAAGATAGAGTCTTTGATCATATCATCCTCGTCGCAATCTTCTGCGGCTTTAAGCAATCGTTCAAAACTAAAGCAAAAAGTTTCACAGTGTCTTGTGCGGACGGGTGTCCCAAAAAGTACCTTGTAGGCGTATCTCTCGCCGTGAATGAGTAATAATTCCAGCAGTGAGCGAGCGAAGACTTCAGGGTCATTCCTGCCCATGGTAGACCAGAGTTGTGAAAGTCTCTCGTTACTTACCTGTCCGTTACCTGTCGTTCCTTGGCTAGAAATGTACAAAAAACCTAGTATGGCGCCGAGTTGTTCTTTGACGCTTTGGGCGATACTGAGAAACGACTCTCTCCGCGCGTGCAACTCTGATGCCTTGATCGCTTCCGCCTGAATGACAGCCTGGTCCGCAGATTTTTGAAACTCGACGTGTTGCATTCTGATCGCCTCGGTGTTTTGAGAAAGCTCTTTTTGTTGCAGAAAATAACCGATGACCAGCCAAAGAAAAGCCAAAGGGGCAAATGCACCTTCGAGAAAATTACCGAGTGTTTCAATCGGCGCATCACCGATATTTTTCCAGCCAATTGAGCCCGAAATATAAACGGACAGAACAATTAACCAACATGAGCTCACGGTGAGCCCAAACCAAATTCGCCAGTCTGCAGTGTCATCAGAAAGCACACTAAAAGCCTGTTGCTTTTCTACTTTCGATTTCCGCTCGGTGGTGAATATCTGTTTTTCAGCCATTGATTTGGTCACTATTGATCAAGTGGTAAATAATCAGGATCACGACATGACCTCGGTACGGTCAAGGAAGTAATTTCCTGTTTGTTACCCAGTAGCCTCGCGCTAATTTCCTCATGACCGAATTCGATAATACCTTCTATGAATTCATGCCATTCATAGTCTGTCTGCAGCGTCGTGCTCAAAACAATCTTCACAGGTCGATTCGTTGAATCGATCACTTCACGAACAACATTTTTGATTCGTAATTCCGCATGCACAGATTCATCGAATATGAGTTCGACGTCCACGTCGCCGTATAATGTGTGTAGCCGGTGAGTCATGTGAGTTTGTCCAGAATAATAAGTGACCGTGCGCCAACTAACGCATGCCGCGCTAGAGTATCAAATGTTCCATGCCGATAAAGGTAACGCTTCTTTTGATCTGAATCGAGACTTTAAGCAGCGTGTTCGCCTATAATGGGGACGACGGAATAAAATTCAAATACTGCATAGAGAAATTAGTAAAATGAGCCAAAAAGACGATCTCCTCGCCAACGCAGAGGAACTACAGGACGGTCTCCGAAAACTGGGTGGTAATCGGGTGGTGGCGCTGTCTGTTCACAAATCCAAAGAGCTTATCGCAGAGCTTGAAGAAAAAGCAGAGAAACTAGTCCAGCAGGTTTCAGCACTCAGCTAGCCTCCCCGCATCTCTTTGGAGCACATGTTAGGAGACTGATCTTCAGAGGAGTAACGGGGATAAACCTGATGTACTGCCGCTGGGAACACGCGACAGCTTCACCTGTCCTGTTTTCGATCTGAAATAATCAGCTCAGCGATTCTCGGTTGAGGGCCGTTTCTCAGGTCCACTTTTAATATTTAACCAGCCAGTTTTTGGCCCTCTTATCTTCTCGATGATGTTAGTTACCCTTTGAAATTTTGCGGTATGATCGTTGATAGGCGATGGGGATTGGATGAAAAACCATCAGAGCGTAGAATAGCCGCAAATAATAAGGTGGTCGGCAGTGCAGGTTAGGCTAGGGAAACCCTTTGCAGCAAGCATTCTGCCCGGCGGATAAGGTTTTTACTGCAAGCTTAGCGTGCTGAATCCATAATCGAAGGTGAAAAATCATGCTCGTGACAAAACCAACCGATGCTGCGTTGGGCGCAGTTGTTGAAGGTGTAGATTTAACGAAAGGCATCGATACTGAGACGTTTGAAGAAATAAATCAGGCGTTGTTGAAGCATGAAGTGCTTTTCTTTCACAATCAGCCGATGAAGCCGGAAGTCCACGCCCAACTGGCAAATATGTTCGGAGAGCCGCAGTACCATGAAGCCTATCCTCATGTTGACGGGTTTAGCCAAATTACAGTGCTCGAAAATGATAAAGATAATCCCTCCAAAATAGAACAATGGCACACGGATATGACCTTCAGGCCTTGTCCGCCACTCGGTTCAATTCTGCATGGGGCAATCATGCCTGAAACCGGCGGCGACACGATGTTTGCCAGCATGTCAGCTGCCTTTGATGGACTTTCGGAACCGATGAAGGCATTCCTTGATGGGCTAACAGCAATTCATGATTTCAGCTTTGGTTTTAAAGAAAGTCTTGCGGAACCAGGAGGTGAAGCGCGGCTTGCAGAAATGGTCAGAGACAATCCACCGGTAGAGCACCCGGTGATTCGCACGCATCCCCTGTCCGGCAAAAAGGGGCTGTTTGTCAATTCTCTGTTTACCGTGGCGATTAAAGGGTTAAAGGAAAAAGAAAGCAGGGTGCTACTTGATTTTCTGTTTGAGCACGCGGTGCAGGATGAATATGTTTATCAGTTCTCATGGCAGAACGACTCGATTGCAATTTGGGACAATCGAATTACGCAACATAAACCCGTCAACGATTATTGGCCGCAGCATCGAAGAATGCAGCGGATTACGATAGACGGCGATGCACCTTTCTAAAAAGCGTCTGAGAATCATCACATAGGCGATACGCTGCGCCAGGTGTAAATATCGAATCACACTAGGTTCCCCCGGCTTTGCCGACAGATTGATGTCAGGATTAACGCTGGGCTAGAAAGTCGATGATAACAGTCCACGCAGATTTGTCCTGAATCATGAATAAATGCCCACCTTCAAACCAAACAAGTTTTGCGTCAGGCATCTTTTCCCGCATGAATTCTTGATTTTTTACCGGGGCAATGCCGTCGTATTTGCCGGCACAGATAAGCGTAGGGATGTGGATATCGGGTAATGCTTCAACAACATTATGCTCGGCTCTCGCCATCAACTGTCGTTTTGCACCAGCCTTGAACTCTGGTCTTTGATGATCCTCGGGTTTCTTGCTGAGAGAGACCTTGATCATTTCTTCAACGCTTGCAGCATTTGCGGCTTGCCAATTATCATCGAGTCGCTGGTCGTTGGTAGACATCATGTTGCGAATTTTATCAGCCGGAGACCAGGTTTCAGGCAAATGATGTAAGGGATAACTTGCCATATCGGGGCCGCCAGGCGATGTGCAACAAAGCACCATTTTGTTAACTCTTGCCGGATTCTGGACCGCCAGATTGAGCGCAACCATGCCACCGAAGGAGGTGCCGATGACATCGGCGGTTTCCCAACCGAGTTCATCCATTAATTGGACCGCATCATTGGCATATTCCAGCATGGTGTAGTCCGATAGTGGTTTCTCGGTTTGGCCTAGTCCTCGTTGGTCAAAGGTCAGCACCTGATGTGTCTTTGCCAACGGACTATCGAGCACGTTAGGTTTTGTTCGAAGGTCCGCACCAGTGCCACCGATATACAGCACGTTGTTACCTCGCCCTTTGAGCTCGTGATAAATCCTGATGTCAGACTGCGTTGTGAATGGCATGTAAATCTCCGTCGTATGAGCGCTGCGGTCGTCTCTTCAATGTTGAGTTTGAGCTCAGTGCATTCCAATATCTGTTAGCCGAGTTCACGGTTCGTTCGAGCAACGTTTCCAGTGAATCATATCGAGATGTGGTTTTTCAATGAGCATCAGAGTTACATTAACCGATTGCCTCAGGACTTCTTTCTTATGTTTCCAAGCAAGTTTCGCAGAGCAGCACAAAACTTCTCGGGCTGTTGCAAAAACAAATGATGATGTGCGTCTGGTATGCCCGTTAACAGGTCTTGTGGAAAGAGTGATGTTAGCCGTTTGATATTTTCCGGAGGAAAGAAAACGCTTTTTTCTCCATAGATGAAACCTGCAGGACAAACCATTTCGCTCACCATTGTCACCGCATCTGGTAACGCCTCTACCGAGACTTCATTCATCTTGGCGAAGACTGCAGGGTCTAGTTTGAAACTATATCCGGCATTGTTTTGCCTGAGTGAATGTCTGGCGATGTAGTGAGTGATGTAAGCAGGCGGAGAAGGTTGGGCGGGTCGCAAGCGAAATCGGCGTATGCCCGTCTCGATGGATGCATAAATCCGATCTTTTCTCCTAGGCATCGGCAGCGGTGTGCGCTTTCCACGAGAACGACTGATGTTCGAATCCACAATGACGATACCACCGAGGCGGTCTCCGTAGAGATGTCCACATATCCGTGTCATGGTGCCACCCAGACTGTGACCAACGACGATTGTGTCCTCGCCGAGCGCTTGCGCGACAGTAAAAATCTCCTGTGCGAAAGTCCTAGCGGAGTAAGCGTCCCGATGGTCACTATCTCCAGCGCCACTCATATCCATCGCAGCGACTTTGTATTTATCGATAAAAGCGGGCGCGATGAAGTCCCACCAGTGAGCATGTGCCGCATGGCCATGAACGAACAGGAGTCCTGGTTTAGCTTCCTGATCATTCCAGCTCTGATAGTGGATGCTGGCACCGGCGACCGTTATCCAATGATCATTTCGTGCTAAAGTCGTATATTGCTGGAACCAGTCTGGGGCATCTGTTGGATGTTCTGTCATGGCGACAGAGTATATAGAAACATTTTATGCTGAGACACTTTAAGCCGGCATGCTTTCATTGCCAGGCAAATGAACACAGGTTGGCCACTTCATGAGAAACCCCTGGAATAATCGAACCGCAGTTTTTGCAGTCTTGGTCGCTTTTGTTGCTGGGGTGATCATCGCTTTGGCATTTAGAGAAGGTAACAACACGTCCACAGGCATCGTCGATAGCAGCGAGCAGCTAGCGCCAATTCACTGGCGGGTACCTGTGGCTTTTGGTACTAACCTTCCAGCGCTTGGTGACAATATTTTAATTGTTGCTGAGATGATCGAAAAGGCGACTAATAAGAGAATCAAGTTTGAGCTTTTCGAGCCGGGCATGATAGTGCCCCCCTTCAGTATTACAGAGGGTGTGAAAGGTAAAAAAATTGATGCGGGTTATACCTGGGTGGGCTATGACTCAGGAAAAATTCCCGCCACGCCGCTAATTTCAGCGGTCCCATTTGGTATGGAACCTTGGGAATTTGCTGCCTGGTATTTTGAGGACGAAGGCAAGGCGTTAGCTGAGGC
>ENA-ORDA01000243-ORDA01000243.1-marine-metagenome-genome-assembly--contig:-NODE-243-length-57575-cov-8.078368_pt1 | contig 57575 bp, 47 predicted proteins | sample MGYA00237778_ERZ508506 | MGnify/ENA primary metagenome ERZ508506 (study PRJEB26177, sample SAMN06267891) | marine metagenome | isolation source: Monterey Bay, California, USA | place: Pacific...
CGAAGATCGATTTGGGTTGTTTGTACTCAATCTCAAGCATCGTACCCTCTTACCCAGGCGACACCCTCTGAACAGGCATCTCATGCTTGGGTACCCTTGCGACATACATCGCCCGCTTGGATACCAAAATATTTGTTACAGTTCACCATAACAAACAGTGTTCGTCTCTCGGTAGAGTCTCATTTTCATCAAACTTGATTGTGTGGATTTTGTTTACATTCGAAAACATGAGCATATGTACTACGATGCTGGGATATGAATCATGATAGCCACCCATCTGATGGCCCTCAAAGGCGCCATTCGGACGTTGCTCCTAATTGGTGCGTTGGCTACAGGAGGGGCGGGTGTGTTAACTCTAGGTGTGGGCATGGATACTCCTTGGGCGCCTTGGGAAAGGCCATCCGAAATCATGTTCCCTCCGGTGTTGTTCACACTTGCAAGTTTTGTGGCCACCGTTGCTTTCTGTGCGGCTACGGTTGTGTTACACACCTCGTTGAAGATGGTGACCAGCGACCCAGATAAGTGGTGGCGAGTCAGCGGCATACTGTTCTTGATCGCTTACGGAATGTATTCGTTTGGTTCAGGTACCGTTGAAGCGGCCATCATGCTCAATCTTCTGCACTTCATCGTAGGTCTTCCAGCCCTCACCCTTCTGCCGCGTGCTTTTCGCAACGCTACTCTCACGATGAACTCTCAAAGAATGTAAGACCTCGCCGGGTGAAGAGTTATACTGTGAGTTCGCAGGGGTTTAATGTGGACGAATTTGCTGATCTTGAAGAGGAATTACAACCAGCAATGTCCCACATTTCACATTCGGAAATCATTGAATTAATCAAGAACATAGAATCGGGTGAAGAAACGAATGGTTTCAAATTTACGCCGTATGAAATCATTTGGACACCAGCTTCAAGCATAGGCTGTTTAGTACTTGGAATCGTTTTGACTCCACTACTTATCGGGGTTTTTTGGCTTTGGATATTTTTTACTCAGAGACCCAACGTCCCTATTTTGGAGACTTCCTATTTTTATGAGTGCCAATATTATATGGCTGAACATCATTCAATCCTCGAATACGAAATATTGAACGGAATCTTAGATGTGACAAGCTGTAAGGTTCATCCAATTGCTGCTGGGTCATACATTGGTTATGAGAGGGTGTCTATGGGTGACAATGGTAATTCACGAGCCAAGTATACTGTTCGAACTCCTTCAAATTTCGTTCAATTAACGATGAAAGAGTCGGTGAAATCTCCTGAAGTCTCTCGCTTTTCCAAATTTTCTGGTTTAGAAATCAATACGATTTCGTAAGGTCAAATCCAAATCTCATTGTTGTATTCTCTCACGAAATCATAGCATGGTCCAAACTCTTCAATTCTTCTGAAGGCGCAAAATGAGGTTCACTTGAACAAACATTGCTTCCGATTTCCCCACATGCACACACAGGTTTTGCAATGCAAATGCTGGAATACGAGGGTGTAGAAGTCAACTTCTCAGCACTGTTTCGTTTCCTCCGGTGAGTTCTCATGGTGGAACTGCGTGATTGTGCAGAAAAAATCAAAACCGTGGGTTTCTTTTATTGCCCCTCGACTCGTGGAATTACTGAGGGATACCAATGGTCGAGGGCGAAGGTTCAGTATCCCGTCTTACCGGCCTTGAGGTCTATCTCCCAGATGGCCGTCGATTGGGTATTGTCCACGATGCCGTGGTCGATGCCAACGGATTGAACTGTACGCATTTGTTTGTCCGTGATACGGAAGAAGAACTTGTTGAAGGTTCGGTTCACGTCGCAGTCCCTTGGAGATGGGTTCGGGCCATTGACCGAATCGTCTTGCTGCGCTGGTTTCCACAAACGCCTATACCGCTCCAAAGCTGAGTTGATTTCATGAGTATGGAAGTACACATTCTCGGCACCTCATCTGCTCGACCGACGAGAAAAAGACAGGTCAGTGGAAGTTTAGTTCATTGCGATGATGGGATCGTCGTCGTAGATGCTGGTGAAGGCTTTCAAACGCGTTATGCGGAACAACGAAAGCGCCTCAAGAACTTCGAAAAGGGAACAACATTGCGTGCATCTCGAATCAACGCCGTTTGCCTCACGCACGGCCATCTTGACCACACCTGGGGACTTCTGCCTTGGATGCATACGATGGCTTTGGATAAACGGGAGACTCCTCTACTTGTTCTCGGCCCAACTTCAAAGGAAGTCTTCGATTCTCTCCTGCTCTCAAACGAAATTCCGGAATCTGCTCCGAACGCAGAGCTCGCTCGGCAGATGCGCAGTTGGCAATCGCTAGGTGCTACGACAGCAGATCTAGGTTATCCTGTTCAATGGATTCTTGGGGATGTTACGGGCGACCGTTGGCTCGAATTGATTCCAGGGCAACAACCTGTGCAAGTCAAGGAAATGCCTCAGCCACACGGTTGGAAGAAAACCAGAATTCAACCGGTTGTTACTCGTCATACGGTTCCATCGTGTGGGTGGATGGTTGAATCCAAAAGCAGTCCAGGGAAATTCAATCGTTTGAAGGCAGCTGAAATGAAACTTACCGATGCTCAAAAGACGCATCTTTCCTCAGGCGAAGACCTCGAGTTAGCCGATGGAACGGTATTGAAAGCACTTGATTTCCGGGGCATGCGTCGCCCCTCAACCCGCCTCGTGATTTCGGGTGATACCGCTGAGATGGCAGAGGGTTTCACATCACTCGACAATGTCGATGTCCTGGTTCATGAAGCGACGTTTCTGGACGATGCACAACAATGGGCTGATGAATTCCTCCACAGCACCAGTACTGGTGCTGCTAGAACTGCAGTAGCATGCTCTGCCCGGCATCTTGTCTTGACTCATTTCAGTGCGCGTCTCAAAGAGGCTTCTGTGTCGCTCAATGAAGCAATGAACGAAGCATCTGCCTCGGGACTAGCCGTAACTTCAGCGTCCGATGGTGACCGAGTCGTCATTCGTGAGAACGGAGAAATCCATCATTTGGTATGGCGCAACGACGGCTGGTCTTCTTGAGCAAACGGCCACATCATTGAAGTGGATAACGGCATACAGCGGTATATGCGTTCAACCGTCTTTGTCGCGCTTCTCCTCTGCACAATGCTGCTTCCAGCCACTGCGATAGCGATTGAAGGCCGTGAGCAGCCAAATTGTCTGAACGATACTCCCGAGGCATTCTCTAGCGCTACAGTTATTGGCGACGGAAACTGTATCAAAATCAACCTTGGCGTATTAACGCCTGGTGATGTTTACGACCTCTCCATCATAGTCAGTCAAGACGCTCTTGATGTTCTCGTGTTTGACCAAAACTCTGTGCAACCGTATGATTTGGGTCAATCGTATCGTTCTTCATACGAACAAGTGCCTTCGACTGAATCGGCCCTCGGTAGTTTTGAGTTTCATTGGAAAGTTCCACCATCCATCACGTCAAAGTCATGGTACATTGTTTTCGACAACACTGCTCATTCTGGAGACCAAGGCATGGGAGATCAGGGTGGCGCTGACAGCCGTGCCAGTCTGACCATCTCCAAAATTACAGAATCGTATTGGACACCCTTCCATGACGTCATCGGTATGCAAAGCGATTCCTCCAAAACATTGCTTTCAGGTGATGACTTCCGACTTGATGCTGGGACAACAGTTGTTGTATCTGCTTGGTCATTGGAAGGTAACGGCGATGTCTATCTCCAGACTCAAGGGATGAATGATTTGTACACCTCTGGTGGTGTTGGTTCTTTGTTCATCACCGGTGCAGGATTACGCTCAGTCGACGGGTCCGACTCTTTTTCTTGGGTTGTTCCAAACGAATTGGACGGAGAGGCGCTTTACCTCATCGCTGACAACACAGATACACCGGTTGGTGGAGGAGACGGAACTTTGCCAGTTCGAATGACCGTACGCATTGAATTCGCCCCACTCCTCAGTCCCGTCATCAATGACGATTCGAACGGAACAACCATCATTGGCAGAGCGGTTTCACTCGACGCAATGGCGACCCCAAATCGGCTCGATCAAGTTGCATCAGCCTCTTGGGATTTTGATGCCGATCTGGATTCCAACGGGGACGGTGACAAAGTCAACGACGCTGATGCTTCAGGTTGGCAAGCCCTTGCCATTTGGTCAACACCTGGCGACCGAACAGTGACGCTCACCGTCACTTCTCCGACTGGCGAAGTCGCCTCGACCTCTTCGACAATTACCGTTGCCGATGTCGTTGATCCCGTGGCGCGAATCGGGGGTAATGCACAACCCATAAGCGGTGGCTGGAAACTGGTAACCGCCCAATCCATTGTTCTCAACTGCGATGGTAGCACTGATGATGACCAAGTTAGCGCTTGCTCATGGAACCTCGATGGAACTCCGTACGGGCAAAACAATTCCATTACGCTCTCATGGAACGACATTGGCTTGCATACAGTAACACTCACCGTCACTGACCCATCTGGTAACAGCAACTCAATTTCGACACTGCTCACCGTGACCGACACCAGTCTACCCGTTCTTGACCAGGCTTCTCTCGACCTTCTTCCTTCATCGGGTTTGGTTGACGGTACGATCAAGTGCAGTGCTTCAGCCCAGGATTCTTACGACTCGAGTGCAGTACTGCGTTACCATTGGGATACAAACCCAAACATTGACTCAGACGGTAACGGAAATGCTCGAGATGATGCAGATTTGAGTGGTTCGACAGCAGATCTTGTCTTTGCAAAGGCGGGAAGTTATGATGTTGTTCTCACCGTCTTCGATCAGTCGAATAATTCTGATAGCCATGCCTTCACGATTACCGTTGAGAGCGCTGATGAAAAAGGTGATATTGCTGGGATTTTGATGGTGGTATTGTTCATTGGGGCAATCACCATGGGTGTGGCGTTGATTGGCCATCGCCGCTGGCAAAAAGGAATTGCAATGCAACTTCTTCTCGACCGAGGATTGAGTTCCGCTGAGGCACAAGCTCACATGGCAGACGTGTCGAGCACTCGAAAACTTCCTTTGTTTTCATCCGCGACGGCACTTGCAGGATTAGAAGCCAACGCCTCAGTACAGTCAACATCTTCGAAAGTCGAGGACGCCAAGGCTGCTGAAATGGCTGCAATTTACGGAACTGAACCGTCAGTTGCACCAACTGCTCACGGGGCGTTTGCCCCTCCGACGTTCGCTTCCCGAACCGTTTCAGCCGGTAGTCAAGCAGCAGCTGCGGACGCCATGGCCTTGTTTAACGACGATTCACCGGCACCATCAACACAGCCAGTTCTACAGGCCCCTCCCTCTCAAACACTCAACGAACTTACTCCCTCTGCACCGATTCAAACCGTTGTTCAGAGCGGCGGCATTTCGTTGCCTGACGGCGTCTTGAAACCGGCAAATGCCACGCCACCACAACCGATTCCAGTGCCTGAACAAGCACCGCAACCTGTGCAGACGCGAGTCACATGCAGCGAGTGTTCTGCTGTCTTTGCAATTCAGATGCCAGCCGGTGTCACCAAAGTGGTAGTTGCTTGTCCTTCGTGCTCGAAGGATTCTACCGTCGAATTGTGAACCGCCCGTAGGGCGGACTTGAGAACACTTGAATCTCCTCCCATGAAAGGGATGGGTTCTCATAGTGGGGATTCCTGCTTGTAACATGGTAGAGGGCCAACCGCGTTTGATTCGAGTTGGTCTGCCTCAGGCATCAGACCCCCGTCGAATGGCTGTAGCCATGGTCATCTTGATGTTCATCTCGATGGCTCAACCCGCAGGTGCTGACTTATCGGTTTCTAGAAATGACTTTGGCGTGCTGGATGAATTGGACGATACGCTGTCGAAGAGAACCGCTAACGGGGAAGCCATTGCTGCAGCCGAAGGAGCAGCAGATGCACTAAATGCTGTTGACCTTGCACAACGCCCAGTTGATGCCACCGACCCACTTTCTCAGGCGAGTTCTTACCTTGACAGTTTGGAACTCCGAGACGCTTCACCGTTTGAAGTGGACCATCCTCGACCGTACGAATTCCTAATGGACGCATCCACTCAACCAGACGGTTGGCCCTACAACTTGTTCGAGACGTTGTTTTCTGTGCAATCGCTTGGACTTGACAACATTCTTGGCATCGGAGTCAATACCTATGCAGTGTATGTTAATTTCACTTCAAGAGACAACGGGCCATCCCATGAAGCGTGGGTTGAAGGCACATTTACTGGCGAACTTTTGGTTGGAACAGATCTTGTTTTGTTCAACAATTACATCGATATTGACGGTGATTCAGTCGATGATTTATCGGTCGGATTAACCATTGAAGGCATTATAACGCAGGGCGACGGTTTTGGAATTGAACTTGGCGATTGTGAATTGACACCGAGCCCTGGCCCGGGTATACCTCCGGTGACCGTACCGTGTGTAGAGGAACTCTGGGTGCGTCCGACCTTCCAATGGAAAGTAACTGCGCTTAACCAAAACGATTTCTTATGGAACAACATGTCTCAGCTTGAAGTCAGTTTGATGAAGGGTCTGGCTTTCGATCTTACGCTTGATGATTCGGAATCCTATGCCATCGTCATCGACACACGATTTACCCAGCCTCCTCACGAATTTACACTTGGCGTAGGTCTACAGAAAATGGCGTTCAATGTGAATGCGGTCATCACCAATACAGCTGGATTCATCACTTCACTCTTCAACGGCGGCATCAATGCATCGTCACTAAGTCTGACCTCCATCTCCGCCCCTTACGCCATACGAGTCTCAAACCCAGATTTCGATAGTTCGGACCGTCAATCCGATTGCGATGATGGGACCGGTTACTATGACCCCCTCATTGACCATAAAACAGAGAGCCATCTGCATAAATGCGGATTTGGCCTCGGTGTTGGTTTCATTCGATTTGATGGGTACGGTGGAGGAACGACTGCTCCGATTTTGGAAACCGCCTACATCGATGTCGGTTTTCACCCTGAAGAAGGCGATACTCGAATCCCAAACGAAGTTGACATCACTCTCCGTAACGATAACCTCGGTGCGAACACATTCGATACCGTAGAAATTTTCTCTGATTACGGCTCAGACATGTACTTCCACTATTTCGAAGACCGTTCGAACACGACAGAGGGTGACTCGCCTTTCGGAAACACAACGGATTCACGAACTTGGATACGAGGCCTCCCTTCGGGAACACTTCATCCTGATGAAATCAATGCGATTTTCACCATGATTGGCGAGGAGCCGGGAAGCGCAGATTTACCCGGAGAAATTCCGAGCCGTCTTTCAATGATGATTGCAATCAAGAACTTCTCTGGAGACAGCACCAACAACGTTAACGATCCAACTTTGCCGGTGAATCCTGCTGCACCCCCAAATACGCTTGTTGCCATCGTAGCGACTGAATCAATCGATCTTTTGGACTATAAATCGACCTTCAAACGCGGGGGCTATGATGTGGATTCATCTTCTATTCAACTGCGCATAGAAAATGTCCCCAAAGTCATCATTGTTGAGGGCAGTTTCCAAATTCCCGAGAGTGGCTTGAGCCGAGTATCCTACGACAATCCCAACCTCAACACGGTTGCCCAGATTTTTGACAACGCCTTACTGACCGTCATTGAAGTTATTCTTGATGTGGGAGATGTTGTCAACGGTCTTCCGGAATCCATTGTCGGAACGGCTGGTTCTTCTGGTGGAGCGGTTCGAATGAACTGCTACAATCAAGTCCGATTGAGTCTACCAGCGTCGACGAGAAGTCCAATGGAAATTGGTTCAGTCTCGATTGCCATCTCGAGCAGTGACCAACCATGGTTGCCTGATATTGACCACATTCTTTTGTCAGAGGACACCAATATCGAAACGGTAAACGGCCGTCTTGGAGTTCAAGAACCGCTTGTCCCTGTTGCGATGAGTGCCCGAATTGGTGGCATCTCCAGCGTCAGCCATGATTACGACCCGATTAACGATGTTCGACAAATGGAACTTCGAGGAATTAACGGCGGCCCGCTCTTGATTGGTCACCTGTTACACGATGACGGAGATTTGGCTACTGCCAACCAGCAATCTGCTACGCTTTCAAACCGTCCCAGTACTTTCAACGTCACCCAAACTGCGGAAGCACTTACCTACACAGCCTCAGCTCCAATCGGAACCATTACCTATGGCGGAAATGGAGAAAATCAACGAAACGCAATTCGCTTGAATGGCCTCCCCTCATCGTTCCAACTTATTCTCGGAGATACTGTCGGTTATGTCGCTGCAACACCAATGGAATCGATAGAAGTACAACTTACCAATTCGACTCAACCGCTGACAATGGATGGCGACCACTTCCGTTTTTGGGTGAACGAGACCTCCGGTGAAGCAAGCCTTAGTACCGCAATTTCAGATGTTACAAGCCTGCGTCGCCTCTCACCCTTGGACCCTGGGTCGAAAGGACCCGAAGGGAACTCGCGCATCGAATTGATTCGAGCCAATTCTGCTCCAATGAATGTCTTGATGGAAGACGACACAATCTACGATGATTCCTTCAAGGGAATGAACGGCCGTGTGGCGATTGACCCGCTTCCAGCAAACATCACCATCGCCTACCCGAGTGGAGTCGATTCGGGCGGACTTGAATTGCCTACTTTTGACGAAGGAGACGGCGTTCAAGCGCTATCGTTCTTCTTGGGCGACTTGGTTAATTTCGGGTCTCTTGTCAACGATTTCGTTTATTCAACGGTTGTAGACTTGGGCGGCCTTGAGACCGGAAGTGAAGACATGTCACTTGGTCTTGACTTGATAACAGGCGAATTGTTCAATGTCACGGTAGACATCGAAAAAGGTTCCAATGTGATCGATGAACCCGAATGGTCCCACGGACTTGGAATGGAAGTTTTCGAAGCAACGGTAGTTTCGTTCAACCTCTCACGAATGCCAACCTACACATTGTCGAGCCGTGAAGTTGTTGACGAGGCACTTCGTGATTACAAAATCACTTCAGCGGAATATGAACAGGTTTTGGAAGTGTTTGACAATACCAATATCTCCGGATTTATCCCACTTTTGCTTGCATTGGAAGATGGTATTGTGCTTGATTCCGAAATTGAAGGAGTGAACTTGAGCCTGTGGGAGGAGCAGGGAATTACCTTTGAGTTGCGCCGCTCATGGCACATGCGCTCTTGGTTGCCGAGTCTTCCGACTGGACGAATACTTTTGGAATATGATTTCAGGATGATCGGCGATCTCCCCGTTTACGAACTCGATGTTTATCTTGAACAATGGACTCCAAAACGGCAACAGTTGAGTATAATCGTGAACGGACTTGAAGGCCGTGACCTTGAATTCATCATCTCTGGATTGGACACAACACAAGCAAACAATGTAGAAGCGAATGCTGTGTTTTCGACGCAGGACAATCTCACCGTACCCCGAGTATCCATCGACATGCATTATGATCTTGGTACCCGTCTCGATTCTGCCCATGCCACATTCATCGACCGTCGAGAACTTAGCCGCGTTGAAGCGTTAATTGTGGGTGTCCCCCAGGAAACCGATTTTTCAACCACGATTGGTGATATTTTCCTTATTGACCTCTTGGTACCGTCACAGTATCAAATCGATGGCCACTCTGCAGAATCATTGATGATTCAACAGATGCGTTTCGTCGATGGATTTTGGTGGCCTGCTACGGCATTCATGCGTGATCTCCCGGGCGAGATGCATCTTTCTGCACAACCGAATACCGAGTTCGACATCCGTTCAGAGGTCTCGTTCCAAGGGATGATGGAACTCGATTACAGGTCCAACACCGATGACATGGATTTGTATCTGGAAGCAACTGGCCGCTCTGTTGACACCAAAGGCGACGTTTTGATGCTCGCCGAAGACCTTCCCTCAACGTTCGTTCTTGAGACGACCGATGACTGGGGCGTTCGTGTCGCTTCTTCAGGTGATGGTGTAAGCCGCCTTTATCTCAAACAAACCGATGTCCCATCGTCACCGGGCGTCACGGTGGATCGCGTTGAAATCATTGGCCAAAACCTCCAATCTGCAACCATTCACATTTACACTGGACCGTTCCAATATCCTTTGATTGTCATTGATGACATTACCAACGGGCGCATTGTTGCCAGCGCTGAGGCAACCATTGAACCGTACCATACGACTGGTCTGCTTGAAGGATATTCATTCAACGGCCGTGGTGTTCTTCTCGATGCCCAATTCACGGGCATCTTACCAACCGCCTCATCGATTGGTGTCAACGGTATGGTCACCGACCTTTCCTTGGTCGGAACGCTTACTGACGATACTGTAGAAACCCGTCATATTTTGCTCGTTGAACCGATTACGACCGTTATCGCCAGTGGCCTGGCGCTCATTTGGTGATTCTATGGCAGACGACTCTTCGATTTCATACAACGAACATGGGGACATGGTCGTTCATGAAGACGATATTGAATCCCTTGGCTTACTGGACGTTGCACGGTTGCAAAAGATAGAATCCCTCGGTTATACTCTTGACGAAGATGGAATCGAGACCTATGAAGACATGCAACGTGTCTCGAAAGCTCTTCGAACGATTCGCCGAGAAGTGAGTCCGAGTCGGGTTGCTCTTGCAGGTATCGTTGTTCTGTTGTTGTTCGGAGTTCTTGTCAGCGGATGGTACTGGGCTCTTCCACGTGATGCCGTCAACGTTGAGACCCAATACCTCCAGCGCGGCGGACATCTCATGATGTCGGAAGTTCACAACGTCGGAAGCCGTGATATTACCGATGTTTCAGTACAAATCGAATTCCAATCTTCCGACGGTGAAATACTTGATTTCATGTCCATTGAAGTTGACAAAATAGAAAGTCACTCTTCTTTGGCTGGCGATAAATTGGAAATGATGGTTGTTGGCCATACAGTTTGGGATGAGTACGTCATCAAGGTGGATCTGCAATACACCAATTACAACGGAGAGATTGTTTCCGAAACATGGAGCCATTCCGTTGGTGTTTGGACTGTTGAACAATTTATCGATAAGGCTGACAGGACAACGTGGCCGATTTCATGACATTGGAATCAACGAACTGACAGCAAGTAGAGAGGGATCGCCGTGAAGATGAATCATTCAATGAGGTGGGCGATTGCTCTCGTCACTCTGTTTGTTTTGCAGAGTGCTTCGCCTCTGATTCATCCAAATACACCCCCTGCCTCTACCATGCAATCTGACGGGGGCATTGAATGGGTTCAGTTTGACTTGGTTGAAGGCGTCTACTCCGATGCAATTGGACACGACGAGTACACCGCTCAACTCGAATCACGCTCAGAACTTGCTGTGAGTCGAATCGGTACTTTCGATGCACATGGGCTCGAACTTCAGCGTCCAGTCCCAAGCGATTGGCTTACGCCACGATTGGACTTGAGTCTCGTCATCGTTTCAAATGAAGTTTTATTACTCGATGTACGTAATGATATTCATGCAGTTCCGGGATTGGCAATTCGTGAATTTATTGCTCCTTCTGGACTTCTGGTTCAAGGTACCCCAATTGCACTTTCAATGCTGGGCCAGACGGAAGGCATCGTTGCACAACACCAAGTTCCGATAGCCTTACTTGTCGAAGGAGATGTACTGGATATTCTCTTGCTTGAAAATGGTGAGCAGTCCCTTGTTGGCTCTTCGATGCGGATAGAGGGATGGCGCGATGATTCCGGCCCTCTTTCCGGCATAGCATTTACCGATGTCGAAGGAAACACATTGGCTCAAGAGGTTGAGGCATTCATTCCGCTCGTATTTTCACCCTTCCATCAATGGGATGAAGGGCGATTTCAAGGCATTCTTTCCTCAGAAAATCTTGTTGAAATTGCTGCACAACCTTCACTGAGAACTCTACGGTTCGAACCACTCTTCTCCGGCGACAACAATCAAGCCCGCACGCACATGAAAACCTCTCAAATGACCAGTTACTTCACGACAGGTTTGGATGGCTCGGGACAAATTGTTGCTGTGGCTGATTCCGGACTTGACGAAGACCACGGAGACTTTGGTACACGGATTCTTTCCAGTAACGACGTCATCGGCGATGGTTCCACCGCCGACAAACATTCCGGTCACGGGACTCACGTTGCTTGTACCGTTCTTGGGGATGGGGCACAAGGTGGATATTCAGGCGTTGCAACATCTGCAGAATTGTATTTCCAGGCTATGGAAAACGACAACACCGGCAACTTTCAATCTCCATCGCTCAATTACCTCCTCAATTCTGCATACTCCGCAGGAGCTTATACGCACACGAATTCTTGGGGTTCGTCACTTGAAAGCGACCAAGGTAAATACACATCCGAGAGTGAAGATGTTGACGATCGTTCAAACTATTACGACCGGTATTACAACGGTCGAAATGGCCTCACCATTCTTTTTGCAGCAGGTAACGACGGTCCGGATTCAGGTACTGTAGGTGCCCCTTCCACTGCTAAGAACACAATCACAGTAGGTAATCATCAAAATCGATACTCCGGTGCTCCCGACTCGATTATGTCTGGTTCTTCCCGCGGTCCAACTGACGATGGGCGTATCAAACCTGACATCATCGCCCCAGGTGGATATGTTCGTTCTTGCCGTGCGCAAGAGGCTGGAGATACCGCAGGTGCAACTTGGTCCAATACGTATTATCTTGAGTACACTGGGACCTCAATGGCTACACCAAATGCCGCTGGAGCAGCAGTGATGGTGCGTGAATATCTTGAGGAAATCGCTCAACGACCATCGCCTCAAGGGGCGTTGGTGAAGGCACTGCTCATCTTAGGTGCAGAAGATGTTGGAACGCGTGACATTCCGAACGACGATGAGGGCTGGGGGCGACTCAATTTGCGCAACACTCTTGCTCCAACAACCGGTCAAGGGATATGGGTCGATGACCGTTCTGTTCTCTCGGGAACGGGGAACTCAAAGACGTATACATTCAATATTTCACAAGGCAATTCAGGATTCAAGACGGTGCTCGCATGGTCGGACGAACGAGGCTCGCCGTTCTCCAATACGCAGTTGGTCAATAACCTCGATATTGAGGTCACCAATCCGAGCGGCGAAGTATTCCTGGGTAACGATTTTGCAAATGGGCGCTCGACGACAAATGGAGTTTCAGATGACATCAACAACGTCGAAGTTGTCTTGGTAGATAACGCAGAGATCGGCATTTGGACGGTCAAAGTGAAGGATGCTCTCCATGGCGGTAGTCGAGCCCAACCGTTCGCATTGGCTGTCATGGGTCATGGAGTGAATGACTTACGACCTGACCCGGTCGTTCTTGAAGATGAATTCGCAATGTCGGTGACTATTCCACAAGTTGGTGACGAACTGCAAGTAACAACCAAGGTATTCAATGTCGGCAATGTTCGTTCAGGTTTCTTCGATATGGAGTTCGAGGTTGACGGCGTGACCATTGATTCTAAGTCCATTGACCTTGGTGCTGGCTCAACCAAAACTCAGGTATGGTCGTGGACACCACAAATCGCAGGCGAGTCCACGCTTTCATTCATTCTCGATGCCAACGATGCCATTGAAGAGATTTTGGAAAACAACAACCGTCACGATGTTTTGGTGAATGTAACTGCCCCTGGTGTGAAACTTTCAGCAGAACCTCAAACCATTATGTTGCTGAATACCTCACTGTCAACTACCTCGTGGGACCTTGAGCTGACGAATACTGCTCTTGTTTCGACCAATGCAAGCCTGCTTACTCAAACCGTGGTCAATGAAGACACGGGCCAATCCATGCCATGGTATATCGGATCGAACGAATCCAACTTTACTTTAGACGGACAAGAATCTGCTGAGATTGGTGTTACACTGGTTCATCCTACTCCTCCACTCCCCGGAACATATCGTATTGATTTACTCGGAATTGATGTCGACAATGGAGTAACTTATCCATACATGCTCTATTTTATTGTCCCAGACCTTCCAAACCTTCGTCTTGAGTACGATTACCAAATTGTTCCAGTCTCCCCTACGGAACCGACCAGTATCGATATTCGTTTGTTCAACATTGGAAACGCCAACATTGGCTATGACTTATTCCTTGAAGCCCCTGCTGGCTGGGATGCAGGTTTTGATACTCTTTCCAGTGTGCCCGGGGCGAGTTCAGGTTCGACAGGCCTCATCACGAAGGACACTCATCGAGACATTGGGATGTCGTTTACTCCTCCACAAGTCATGACAGGAGCCGGTGCGGAAAGGATGGTTCGTTTGACCGCCATTTCACAAACTGAGGTTGCGGAAAGTTGGATCTTTGATATCCCGATTAAGGTCGAGACCGTGAAAGCAATCGATATTGACTTGGAATCGAATCTTGGCGTTCTTCGCCCTGATTCATCGTTCAGTATGCTGTTCGCACTGGAGCACAGAGGGAATGTTGACCTCTCGTTAACACCATCATTTGAATTACCATCCGGCTGGACCGTCACCTCGGGAATGGAGGCTTTTGATCTCCCTTGGACCTCTTCGAAAAATCTATTGTTTGGAATTTCAGGCGACGGCACCGGTTCCTCTGGTCAAGTGAAATTACATCTCGACAGCAGTTCTGACCGAATAACTTGGATCGGCGAATTCAACGTTGAACTCCTTGCTCAGCCTACCATCAATTTCGTACAGCTCGCCTACGGTGACCAGACCTGGGATACGCCGTTTGGAGCAGGCTCTCACCCGACAGGAGTCCCTCTTCAATTCACGTGGCTCATCGGGAATGAGGCGAACGTCCAGTGGCAACCAACTGCGTCCGTGTCACTCTCAAGTGGTTTGTTTGGCGAATGTTCAACCATCGAACCAATTGGGCAGGGCGACCTCAAACCAGTCACCTGCACGGTCATCATTTCTTCCTCAATGGAACCTTTCTCTGAACCGTCCTTTGTTCTCAAACTTGCGGGAGAAGAAGTCGAATCGACTCAAAACATTGGTCTCTTGGTTGCTACTGTGGTCGAATCCGCATGGCAAATGGAACGCACAACTCAACTGACTACCGGTGCTCAAGAACAGGTACAGGTGACACTGACCAATGTGGGCAATACCGCATATTCTCACAAGATAGTTGCCGAAGGGTCGAAAGATTGGAAGGCGTCAATTGACGGAAACGACGTATTGAATTTGGAATCAGGTGAATCAACCAAAATCCGTCTCCTCGTACGTGCAGACCGTCCAGGTGACGGAACGATCACTCTTGCATTGCAAGGAGCTGAGCAAATGACGAACAGCTCGTTTACGTTCTCTCTGTCCGCTGTTGGTGAACCGACAGGCACCTCCGGCCAATCGTTGCCCGTTGGAGCAATTGGTATTGGTGCTCTTCTCGTGGCACTGCTCATTGGCGGTCTTTTCCTTTCTCGCCGGAAATCAGAATCTGGTTTGGCTTTGGGCTCACCTCCGGAGTTCACCGTTCCGTTAGTTACGTTACCCCCTGCAGTGGCGCAAACTCCAGTAACAGTGCAGTCGCCGACATGCTGGTCATGCCGCCAAGCAATCAATGGACCAATGCTTGGTTGCCCGGGATGTGGTGCTCGTTACCACCGAGAAGATGTTGCCTCTTGCACTTCCAATACACTGCAACATTGTGTGAATTGCAAGGCTTCAACAACGACTTTCGTTCAAGCATGAGTTGATAACCAAGTCAGATTTGCTTGAATCAAGCGTGGGTAGCCTTTTGATAGTAAGGCTTCCACCGGGGGTCATGGACCCCCGAGAAAAGATACAAAGTCACGCTTCACGCCGTGCACTCTTCCTTACTGGACTCCTCTTACTCTCAATGTTGCCAATGGTTGCACCTGGTGTGGCTGCAGACGAGGCCCGTGATGCGAGTATCACCATTCAAACCAGCCCGGCAAACGGCTTGGAAGTGAATCCTGGTGAAGCAGGAGAGTATACGGTGCGAATTTACAACAACGGGCCAGAGCCAATCACTCTCCAACTTTCGACCAGTGAAGAGGCAACTCAGGAATGCGGCCAGTACACATCAAGCATCATACAGATTCCAGGGGTCGTTGAGTCAAACGATTTCGGTGAAACCACGATGAACATCTCCCTTACCCAGTCAGCAGAGGGAAGTTGTGACACAACCATCACTGCACAGGCTGCTGAAGCCCCGACTCCTCCAGATGTTGCAGGACAACCTGCTACCGAAACCAAGACCGTCACAACAACGGCAGGAGACGGTTCTGGCTCGGCAATTTTCGGTGTTGATTTGTCAATGGCTTCTGAATCACAGCGTAGTCAACAATGGGCTGGGGAATCTGAAATGGAGTTCGATGTTGTTGTTGAAAACACCGGTCAAACCAATGAAACCATCGCCTTGTCACTTTCCGAAGCAGACGGTAACGGCTGCGTTGGCAATGTTGATGACCTCTCCGTCGAGTTGAGTGAGGAGACCGTTGCGCTTGACCAAGAAGAGACAGAAACGGTCACCGTATCTGTCGAAGTGCCCGAAGGCCAAGAGGCGAGTAAATACTGCTGGGAGATAACCGGCACTGTGACCAACGACCCATCGCAAGAAGCCTCAGATGTCGAAGACTTTGACCTCACAGTTCCAGAACTACACGAATGCTCAATGGCGCTCTCCAAATCAAGTATGACGGTCGACCCAGGTGAAGAATCGGAGTTGACAGCGACGCTTGAAAACACGGGGAACAGTGATTGGTCAGTAACCATGGCAAAAACAGGAAGCCGTGCAGGCTGGGTTTCCTTTGATGGTTCATCTTCTGGCCTCCTGCCTTACGATAACGGCGACGGAAGTCGAACGTTCGATTTGATTGTCTCACCTGACGATTCAGTTACAGCAGGCGACGAAACAGTGATTCAGATTCTCGGCAAAGACGGCAACTCAGTGAAGTGTTCGAAAGAACTACGGGTGATTGTCGGACAGTCGTTTGGGGCATCACTTTCGCTTTCAACGACCAGCCTTAGTAATGTAGAGCCTGGTGCGAACGGCACCGTTTCCCTCACCGTTACCAATCAGGGTAACGGCCTCGACAATCTGCGCGTATCATCGACAGCCCCTCCTTCTGGATGGAGTGTTCAATTGGACTCGACCACCGTTTCAGTTGGTTCAAAGCATGGTTCGGACAAGAGCGAGACGGTGGGTGTCGTTGTATCGCTCCCTTCCTACGCTCTTGCTACAGAACAAGTCGAAATCGCCTTTTCAGTACTCCCTGCTGGTGGCGGAGTTGCTTATGCCGAGGTCACGCTTACCGTTTCGGTGAAAGCCATACATGGTATCGAAGCCCAGGCGACAGCTCTTGACCAAACCGGGCGCTCCGGGTCTCTCGTGAAATTCCCCGTAACGATCCAAAACACTGGCAATATCGAAGATAACTACCGTTGCATAGAACAGGACCAAACAGCTTCGCCTGAATGGGATGTTCACTGCGAAGACAGCAATGGTAACATCATTTCATCCTCTCAAGGTATCGCTGTAGCGGCACAAAGCTCTGTCCAAGTTTTCATGGTTGTCAGTATTGACGGCGAAGAAGAACTTTCCTCTTCACGGATTACTGTTCGCATTATCAACAAGGATGATTCAACCAACTCTGGCGACCAAGACGGCGATGGATTGCCAGACAATCAGCGCGAGTTCAAGTTTTTGGCAATCCTCTCTGACCGCGTGTTTGCAATGGATGTCCGACTCGTTGATGGTGGACTTGACCAGCGTTCAGGTACCGCTCTCCTGCCACCTTCAGGGACACAAACATATGGTTTCTGGGTCAAAAATACTGGAGACGGTAACGACAAAGCCGTGTTTGACATCTCAGGCCTTGAAGGAATTGCAACGCGAGAATTGACGCTTTATGGATTGCCCGTTGACGGTTCAATCGATGTCCCGGCCGGTTACGGGATATGGGATCAAAACAACAGCATGTTCTTGCTTGATTCTTCGAATGAACCTATTATTGGTTCGACGAAAGATGCAGCTGAAACACAGATGTGTGAACTCGGCTTGTGCGGGGGTGGACATGATGCACGTCCGTTTGAAATGTATTTCGAAATGAAACTAACCGTTAATCCCGGAGCAGAAACAGGAGATGGGGGTCTGTTGGAAGTGGTCGTTATCAGCACCAAAAACGCAGCAAACCGTTCAGGTTATTTTGACATAGTACTCGATGTCCAAATCCTCTATGATTTCCAATTTAACCTTGAGAATACGCCCACTGAAAGAGACCTCATTTACCCTGACAAAGAAGTTATACTCGTTAATTTAACCAACACTGGAAATATTCGTGGCGAGGTACTCATATTCACCTCGGAGAGTTTCCGTGGTTGGTCTGTTGACTTAAGAGAGCCTGATGGCCAGAACTACTGCGAATCAGATGTTAAGGAATTCATATGCGATCTTGAGGTTGATCAAACCATCGTCCTCAAACTCGTTATTCGGCCTCCAACTGGTGCGGAACAGGCAAATACTCTCAAATTCACACTCTCAGCTCAACCGGTGGAAACCGGTGTTGTAGATCGAGAAAATGTCGAGTTTGCCGTCAGCGGAGATGTACCATCCGGTTGGGTGAGCCTTGGCTTGGAAAGTGAGGAAGCGGTGATGTACGGGTTTGGTTTGGTGATGTTTGCTTTGGCTATTTTTGTCATGAGGTCATTCATCGGTGGTTCACGGCCCTGAAGTTCTCTTCACTGCCATGCAGTGTGCTGGTTTCAAGAATGCCAGACACTCACTTTTCCTCGTGATGTTTTGGGAATACTTATGTGAGTCCCTCAAGTCGCTGAGAATGCGGAGCGTATGCTTTGCATATGGGTGAAAATATGTCCGGACTCGAATCGGTTCCAAGTGCGTACCTCTCTATTGGTTTTTTGACGGTTCTCGGAATCATCATGCCGCTTACCAATTTCCTCATCACTTGGGTCGTTCGTCCCCGTGTTGATCCTGCTCGGCCTCACATCACACGCTCGTATCTTTTGGAAGGCTATGAGCGTGACCACAGCCTATACCCTCGGCGTTTGACGACCTTCGAGTGCGGCAGTGAACCGGTCGGTGACGCAATGATCCAATTTCACTTCCAGTACTATTGGTACGCCATTATTTTCCTCGTCTTCGATGTCGCTTTCATGTTCCTGGTTCTTGGTGGAATGGTTGCATCCGATGCAACGACCGCTGGCGCTCCAGAAAACGCAGTGGCTGAAGCAAAGAGTGCACTGACGCTTCTTGCTCTTTTCTTTGCCATAATGTCTCTTGGCGTTTGGTACGTGTTCCGTAAGCGAGGTCGCATTTACATTTGAGGTGGATATCATGGCAGAAGCAGGAGAAAATTTCGCAGCATTCAACAGTCGCGCATTGGTTGAGATGGTCGGCGGTGTAACCGACGAAGCACTCAAGGCAACACGGATCAAGAAGTTCCTTAGTGTTCTTGCAGGCAGATATTTCAATTGGGCTGGGCGCAAATCATTGTTTACACTCCATTTGGGGATCAAGTGCTGTGCTATTGAGATGGCAGCTGCTGCTACCCCTCGGTTCGATGGAGACCGATTTGGTGTTCTGTTCCGTTCATCCCCTCGACAGTCCGATGTTCTACTCATCAACGGGCCTATCACCAAGAAATTCGCTGATAAGGTCGTCCGTCTATGGGAGCAAATGCCCGAGCCAAAGTACTGCATTGCTATGGGCGAATGTGCAATTTCTGGTGGACCTTACTTCCAATCCTACAATATTCTCGAAGGCGTCGACACGGTAATACCAGTCGACGTCTATATCCCAGGTTGCCCTCCGCGCCCTGAAGCATTGATTGACGGGTTTGGGCTACTCCGTGAAAAAATCATTCGTATCGGTGCTGCCCCTAGCGCTCAAAGAGCCAGTGAAAAGCCAGTTATTGTGGGAGAGGACTGAGATGGTTGGTTCAATTTCTGTAGAACAGAACACTTCGGCTGCTGAATCCTGCCTCGCTGCAATCAACGACCGATTCGGTGGAAGCGGCATAGTCGCATCCATCGAAAACCATTCAAACGCCAAGAAATACGCCTTTGTTCGGGCAATATGCCCGCCTCAACACTGGTTGGCTTTGGCGAAATGGATGAAGTACGACCTCGGTGTCAATTACTGTTCCATGGTCACAGGAACTCATTTCCCTGATGGACCCGATGAACGTGGGTGGGAAGTTGCGTACCACTTCTTGCGACAACCTATCCAAGACCAAGTTCCAAACACGTGCACTGTTCATGATGTAAACGCACTTTCGGGCATGGATATTCCGATGGAATTCGAAGTGTTCATCCCACTCCCTCAAGGTGAGTCCCCGTCTGTTCCATCCATTCAAAGCATCTGGGTTGGAGCAGATTGGAATGAAAAAGAAACTTGGGATTTGGTCGGTATTAAGTTCGAAGGTCACGAAAACATGCATCGAGTCCTCAACCCGAACGACAGTCCAGAGGGATTCCATCCTCTTCAGAAGCAACACAAGTTGCGCTATCACGATCATAACGAAATGTACGATGACCCGCAGGGATTCATGCGTAAGCCAGCGGACGAGGGCCGCGTTAAGTGAGGTATTATTATGGCACAAATGTGGATTACAATGGGACCCCAGCATCCAATGACTCACGGGTTGTGGACACTTCGCGTCAAAGTTGACGGTGAGACGGTCGTCGATACTGAAGCCGAACTCGGATACATTCATCGTGGTGTAGAGAAGATTTGCGAAGCACGCGACTTCACTCAAGTTACACCGTACTGCGACCGACTTTGTTACGTCAGCGCAATGACGTGGGCTAATTCTTACATCTACGCAGCGGAAGACCTTCTGGAAGCAGAAGTTCCGGCTCGTGCAGAATACATCCGCCTTATTTCAGCGGAATTGCAACGGCTTGCATCTCACCTGATGTGGCTTGGAGCATTCGGCCCGGACATTGGAAACCTCACTCTCATGACATGGTGTATGCGTGACAGAGAAATGTTCCTTGACCTTTTGCAAGAACTCGGTGGCTCCCGAATGCACTACAATTACCCACGTATTGGTGGAGTAAAGCGCGACATGCCAATCGGATTTGCTGACCGTGTCATTGCCAAGACCAAATTGTTCGAGAAGCGTCTCGATGAATACGAAATGATGCTTGACGAATCCACCATCTGGCTCGTTCGTTTGCAAGGTGTAGGTTATGCCAATGCTGAATCCATGGTCGATGCAGGTGTCTCAGGCCCAAACGTCCGAGCAGCTGGTGTAAATTACGACGTCCGTTGGGCTCACCCCTATTCTGTCTACGACGAAATCGACTGGGAACCAGCAGTTGAGAAGCCAACTTCGGTTAAGGGAGCAGACTGTTACGACCGTTACCGTGTCCGAATGGAAGAAATGCGCCAATCGTGCCGAATGGTTCTGGATGCTCTCAACAAGATCCCTGGTGGAAAGAACACCAATTACGCCAACGGTGACGAGATGATCTACACCAAGGCGCCAACCCGTGCCCCTGAAGGCGCTACAGGTTTCAGTAACTACGAATGTACCCGTGGTGCATCTCAGTTTTACATCCAAGGCGGTGGCGAAGGGCGTGGAAAGAATCCGTACCGTGTATCGATTCGTTCACCGATGTTCATCACTATTCCTTACGTCGCAAAGACGATGATTGGTTACAAGATTGCAGATATTCCTGCAATTATGGGCAGTTTCGACCCATGCATTGGAGAGACTGACCGTTGAGGTGATTGATTATGGATGACATCTACGATTTACGCAGTATCTTTCTGGGAGAAGACAGTATCGTCTCTTCCTTGATTACATCGTCTCTTGAAGGCACTCCACTTGAAGAAAGTTCAGGAGATTTGGCTTTCCTAGCGGGAACTTTTGCCGTTGTGAACATCGTCTTCTTGATGCTGTTTTTCAGCCAATTCGCAATTCTGTGGATTGAACGAAAGGCAGTCGCTCGTATGAACGACCGCCGTGGTGCAACGACCGCTCTCCGCTCCCTTTGGGTTGGCGAAAACGGCGTTACTGCTGGTGAATGGTGGAAGATGCTTCCATTCGGTGGCGGAATTGTAGGTGCCATCAACAAATTCCTCAACAAGAAGTTCGGAAACAGAGACGAGAACTTTGCAACAGTGGACCGTGTGAACAACCGTTCATGGATGGGTTACTCGATTCTACCCGGTTTCTTCCAAAACGTTGCTGATGGTATGAAGTTCCTTCTCAAGGAACACATGGTTCCTCGGCGTGCAGACAAACTCATTTTCGAGGTCTCACCGTTCCTCATCGTTTCATCAACTCTACTTATCCTCGGAATAATTCCTCTTTCAAGTGGTATCTATGCAACCAATCCTGACCTCTCCATACTTTACGCAATTGCTATCTTTGGAATTGCACCTATCGGAGTTTTCTTTGCCGGATGGTCATCCAACAACAAGTACACATTAATCGGAGGAATCCGCTCTGCAGCACAACTTACTGCATACGAAATACCTCTCTTACTCACACTCTTGTCTGTGGCCATTCTTTCTGGAACATTCAACATCATCGAGAGTATACACTTCCAACACGCTGCAGGTTCATGGAATCTGTTCTTGATGCCTTTGGGTGCTGTCTTGTTCCTTGTGACCATGATTGCAGAGGTTGAGCGCGTTCCGTTCGACATGCCAGAGGCTGAAGCCGAATTGGTCGAAGGATGGTGGACCGAATACGGCGGTATGCGATTCGGTATGTTGTTCATGGCCGAGTATATTCGCACATACGCTGCTTGTTTCCTGTTCACTCACTTTTTCTTGGGCGGATGGCACCTTCCATTCCAAGGTACAATCAGTCAAATTCCAGTCCTCGGCGATGCGTATGTATTGATTCCAGGCGCTGTTGTAGTCTTACTCAAGACGTGGCTCGTCTTCCTTGTTGTGTTCGTATGGGCCCGTTTCTCTCTTGCTCGTATCCGTACCGACCAAATCCTTGAGTTCGGTTGGAGAATGCTTCTGCCGCTCTCGGTCGTTCAGGTCGTACTTTCGGTGCTCTACCGATTGTACTTGTTCGAACCGGACAACATGAGTTACACCGCTGAAGGTGGCAATGCATGGGATGCATTCGGCATCCCAATGCTTGTCCCTCTCGCTACAACCTTATTTTGGGTCGGTGTCTTCTATGTTCTTCTCAATGATGAAGACAAGGACGCAGCTCCAGACAGAATGTATCACGTTTACACATTACAGCCCGCGGGAACGCACACTCCGGGAAAGGACTGAGGTGAATTATTATGCCAATGCATCCACACGCAAAACCGAATTTTAGAAACTTGTTCTGGTACCCGTTCAAGATTACTTTGATCACAGCTCTACGAACCTTCCCGTTTTTCGGCAAGCGGTTCGGCAAGCGACTCGATTGGGGCTATCACAACTCAGAACATCCTGAGTTCCTTGACGATGGAAGTAAATCTCGTGCAAGTAAAACTTCGGAGTTCAACGACATCACTGTTCAAACGTTCGCTCCAGACCGGGTCACTTCGGACTTGTTCCCGACGCTATGGAAGCCTCAAACTGTTCAGTACCCGTACGAACGACTTGAGGAAATGGAGCCTTGGCTTTTCGTTCCTGGAAACTACAACGGTCGTATCGGAGTTATTTGGGAAACATGCACTGCGTGCAAGTTGTGCGTCTCTGCCTGTCCAAACGATTGTCTTCACATGACCACTGAACTTCGTGTTGACGTTCTTGACGGGGCAGACGGGGAACACGGCGGCATGGGTGGTGAACTCGAAGTCGGCGGACACGCTGCTACTCTCCTACCTGAAGTTGTAGCAACTCTTGATGACTTTAATCACGTCACTGCTCACACTGACACTCCGAATGAATGGAGATTTGGTGAAGTGCTTGACCTAACTGGTAGTACTGCGACCGTTCGGTGGAATGATTCTGGCGAAGAAGTCGAAATGGACCAATCTGACCTGCGAGTTGCAGACGACCAAATCGTCTCAGGCCGTATTGACTTGGGCCGATGTATGTTCTGCGGTTTGTGTATGGAAGCATGTGGTTTCACTTCATTCTTCATGACCAACGAATACGATGGAATGTCCGGGTTCACTCGACAGGAACTTTGGATGGATGCCAGCAGAACACGTGTCTTGCCTGGAATCCATCAAGAAGCAGTCGACACCGAGTTGGCTAAGCGTGCTACCAAGGAACGCACAAAGCGTGCCAAGAAAGCAGCAAAGGCTGCTGAAGCTAAGGCTGCAGAGGAGAGTGCTTGAGATGGATATCGCAAGTGTTGCTGAAACGGGTGTGTTCTTTTTGTTCGCAACCATTGCGATTCTCGGTGCTCTAGGGCTAGTATTGGCCCAAAGAGTTGCTCACTCCATGCTTTCTTTGATTTTCTCATTCATGGCCGTCTCAGGAATTTTCATCCTTTTGGGTGCAGAATTTCTCGCTGCGATTCAGATTCTCGTTTATCTTGCAAGCGTCGGACTCGTCGTCTTGTTCGGTATCATGCTGACCCGTCGACAAATCCTAGAGGAGGACTTTGAATGAAACTCGTTTCCTTATTCACCCGTGTGGGCTTGCTCGCTCTTGGTATGATTCTCGTATCTGTTCTGAGTGCTGACAGCGTTTGGGCCAACAGCAGTGACGAGTACCCAACCACGAGCGGTTTAGCCGACTCACTTCTCAACGATTGGGCGCTTCCTTTGCTTATCCTCGGTATTCTCATGTCGATGGCCATGATTGGTGCTGCATACCTCGTTCGTGACGAGAGAATGGAGAACCTTCTTTGGGAATTTGGAACCGGTGAGACACAGGTTATCGAAATAGAAGAGGAAGACGATGACGACGATGACGACAATGCCGACGATGCAGTGGAAGAAGAAAAGGCAGACGAGTCGGCAGACGAAGAAGAGGCAGACGAAGAAGAGGCAGAAGAGGTAGAAGTTACAGAAGAACCTGAACAACCTGAAGAACTAGAAGAGGCGGACGATGCTCAAGAGGCTGAATCTGTCGAACGTCAGGCTCGCATGGACGAAGAACTCGAGGAACGCCGAAACCGTCTGGAAAGTTTGGACGAAAAGGCACGAAAGAAGGAAGAAGAACTCATTCGTGTTGCTGAGAAAGCAAAGACAATCGATTTTAGCACTCTGGGTTTTGCCAGTGCTTCTGACTCCGACGATTTGCAGAGAATAAAGGGCGTTGGTCCGTTTATTGCTGAGAAGTTGAATGCTCTTGGAATCTATACCTTTAGCCAACTGGCCAATATGACTCCAGAAATTGAAGAAGAAGTCAACGTGGCCATTGAGTTCTTTCCAGGCCGAATCAAGCGAGACGAATGGGCGAATCAAGCCCGTACGTTGCTTGGAGGTGAAGAAGAATGATTGATCCAGCCTTAGTATCTGCACTCTCTGCTTTGATGTTCGTTATCGGACTCGGCGGCGCATTCACTCGAAAGAACGCTATTATTGTCCTCATGTGCATCGAATTGATGCTGAACGCTGCGAACATGCAATTCGCTGCAGCCGCAGTCCATCACGGCGATACGACCGGATGGGTTTACACACTCTTTGCCATCGCAATCGCAGCAAGTGAAGTAGCGATTGGTTTGGCTATTTTCCTTGCCGTTTACGGGCAGCACGAAACGATATCATTGGACGACGTGGATGTCCTGAAGAACTGAGGTGTTTGAATGGCAGGTACAGATGTTACAACAACTATCCAATCGGAGTGGCTCGATTTCGCTCCGCTCATTATTCTTCTACCAATGGTGAGCTTTGCAGTAATCCTTTTCCTCGGTCGAGTGTTCAACGGTCACCCGGTCTGGAAAAACAACCTGAAGGAAGGCGGACTCATTGCGCTACCCGTTATGGGAGCCAGCCTTGTGCTCTCTTTACTCCTTATTTCTGAATTCCTAGGCGGTTTTAACCCTCTCAAGGTGTTTGATCCAGAAGTTGCTGATAAGATTGCGTGGGTAAATTCTGCCGTTTGGAACGGTGGCAGTACCGTCACTCCAGTCTCTTTCGGCTTTGGCATTTACGTTGACCACGTGACCGTCATGTTGTTGTTTGTGGCTGCATTCTTGTGTTTGCTCATCAACACCTTCAGTATTGGATACATGAACACGGACCCAATCAACGACAACCGAAACCACCGCTTCTATGCGGAATTCGTTTTGTTCTGTTCTGGTATGCTCGGAATGGTACTTTCAGATTCGTTCCTGTGGTTGTTCATCTTCTGGGAAATAATGGGTCTCTGTTCATACCTTTTGATTGGATTCTATTACGAACGTCCAAGTGCAGCATCTGCAGCAAAGAAGGCTTTCTTGACCACACGTATTGGTGACGTATTCCTCATGATTGGACTGGTCATGCTTTGGGATCTCTTTGGCTCACTTGACTACGCAGTTGTTTTCGATACGCACAACATAGAGGAAGTAGCGAAGCACTCTGCTGGTACTCTTCAATGGGCGCTTGGATTGATGTTCATCGGTGCTGTTGGCAAATCTGCCCAATTCCCACTTCACGTTTGGTTGCCTGACGCTATGGAAGGACCTACGCCTGTTTCCGCACTTATTCACGCAGCAACCATGGTTAACGCAGGATTGTATCTTGTTGCTCGAATGTTCCCGTTCTTTGGGGCAGAAGCGCTTCATGGTGATCTCGAAGACCTCGCCTTCATCATCGCTGCAGTTGGTGGAATTACCGCAGTTATGGCTGCAGCAATCGCTTTCGTTCAAATGGATTTGAAGAAGGTCCTCGCCTATTCGACCATGAGCCAATTGGCCTACATCTTCACCGGACTTGGATGTGCAATGTATCTTGCTAACACGCTTGACTGGCATCACGATGATGATGCACACTACATCGTTGTCGTCGCCTTCGGTGCTGCTTTGTTCCATCTCTTTAACCACGCCATGGCGAAGGGTATGCTGTTCATGGCCAGTGGTTCGGTGATTCACGAAGTTCATCACGCTCACCACCACCTCCACCACCATGACGACCATGGCGACGGACACCATGACGACCATCACGACGACGACTTTGATGCTCAATCGATGGAAAACATGGGAGGCTTAGCCTCAAAGATGCCAATTACCGCCACAGCAATGCTCGTTGGTTCGGCCTCGATTATGGGATTGCCACTCATTGGTGGATTCTGGTCCAAGGAAGGCATTATCGCCAACGCTTGGCGAGTCGCTCAAGACGACCCACGCTTCTTCCTACCGGCGACTTGCGTACTCATCGGAGCGGCCATGACTGGCTTCTACATGTCTCGAATGTGGTTCAAGACGTTTGCAGGTAAGCCAAACAACGAGGTCGCAGCGCACGTTGGACCGACCAACACATGGATCAAGACACCACTGTTCATCTTGACTTTCGTTACCCTTTCATCGGTAATTTTCGCAGGATTAGGCTTCACCCACTGGGCTTCTGACAATTCGTATGAACTCGGTGAGAAAGGTCTGCTCAAGGGACTTGTCTACGAACTGGAGCACGCCTTTGCAAACTCAGATGCGTTCTTCTTCATCCTCACCTATGTTGCCATCTTCTTAGGCGCTATCGTTGGTCCCGGACTTGCTATGGCGCTTTACGGTGGCAAACTTGCTGACGGAGAAGAAACGAATCCATGGATGCGTCCAGTCATTCAACTCAGCGCTTGGGTTAACAAGCGCTTCCACTTCGACAATTCTGCTTTCGCAGAATCCAGTTTGGCTACCGCCCTTGAGAACCGTCTTTACATTGACGAGTACTACGACAAGGCCATGGTAAACATCGTTGCAGGATTCTCAAACAAAGCGGCAGAAGCAGACAGTGAAGTTATTGATGGGACCATCAAAGCGATTGAAAGCGGTTCACAATCGCTTTCATCCATCGTTCGCTCGATGACCACTGGCTCTGCACGTGACTACATCCTCATGGTGGCTGTTGGAACATTAGCGATCTTCATGTTAATCTGGGGGGTGGCTTGAATGCAAGATTGGATTTCGCTACCGCTCGTCGGTTTCCCCTTGATTTCAAGTCTTCTTCTCTTGGCTTTCGTTTCGAAAGCAAGTGAATCGATGCGAAACAAACTTTCGGACCCGATCCGAATGGCTTGTTTGGTGTTCTCGTTGGTTCTTCTCGGAATCACCACGGGTATGTTCTTCCAGTATTTCGGAGACGTCAGTTGGGAGGGTATTGGTTTCAATCAATACGAGTACTCACACCGCTACACTTGGATTGAATCACTTGGGATTCATTGGACTGTAGGTTTGGATGCTCTCTCCTTCCCAATGGTTTGGTTGACTACTTTCCTCCTCCCTGTGACAATTATTGCTACATGGAACGAAAAGAACGGCGCTACCTACTTCCCAATCGTTTTGGCAATGGGCGGCGCTTTAATCGGTGTATTCGTTGCTCTTGACTTGTTCATGTTCTACGTGTTTTGGGAATTGACACTTATCCCAATGTTCTTCCTTATCCTCATGTGGGGTGGAGCAGACAGAAAGTATGCTTCTCAGAAGTTCTTCATCTATACCTTCACCGCTTCTGTTGTCATGTTGCTCGGTCTCATCACGCTCTACTTCTTCCAAGACCCCGGAAATCCATTGGATTACGCAGGCAGCATGACCGGTCGTAGCTTCGATATTCCAACCATCACACAACACGCACTTGCTGAGAACAGCAACGGCAACTGGTACCTTGGAGCCAACATTCAGAAGGTTCTGTTCGCAATGCTCATGCTTGGATTCTTGGTGAAACTTCCAGCAGTTCCTTTCCACACTTGGCTGCCTGATGCTCACGTTCAAGCGCCCACAGGTGGTTCAATGCTGCTTGCAGGTGTCATGCTCAAAATGGGCGCTTACGGTATGTTCAGATTGCCAATCAGTTTGTTCCCGCATGCTTTGGAGTATTTCCAACTCGCCTTGATGATTATCGGTATGGTTTCGCTTGTTTGGGGAGCTATCGTCTGTTTGGGTCAAACCAATCTGAAGAAGATGGTTGCCTACTCATCCGTTTCTCACATGGGTGTTATCCTCATCGGAATCGCTACAATGCAACCAATGGGCTGGGCAGCAGCACTCTTCATGATGTTCGCTCACGGAATCATCAGCCCAATGCTCTTCGCCGTGTGTGGCGCTTTCAAGCACCATTACCACAGCATGGAAATCGGTGCTATGCGTGGTATGGCAAAGCACTCACCTTGGATTGCCACATCAATGATGTTTGCATGGATGGCTTCACTTGGTCTTCCTCTTTTAGCAGGATTCGTTGCTGAATTAATGATGTTCATTGCCTTGTGGTATTTCATCGATGCCAACGGATGGAGCGTCTTTTGGATGGTCGGACCAGCACTCGTACTCGCTTTGACCGCTGCATACTACCTTTGGTCGATGCAACGAACAATCTTCGAGGGTGGAGACGAAACTCAGCCACCTGCTTCATTGCATGGAGAACCAGTGCCAGACCTTGCATCGCCGGAGAAATTAGCCATGCTCATTTTGGCTGCCTTCACAATCCTGTTCGGTGTTATGCCGTGGATTGGTCTCGATATGATGCATGATTGGACAAAGCAAATCTTTGACGGTTTGATTTTGCCAATTCTTGGCGATTTTAACGGAGGTATCTGAAATGTCGAACCTAACTGAAATCGAACCGTTCGGCAAAGGGTTTGTCGAAGCCATGGGACCAGAATTGATTCTGTTTGCAGGTATGCTCCTTCTCATCATCGTACCAAATCTTGGTCAAGGTACATTCCGCATTCCTGGAACTCAAGTGAGACTACAATGGCTTCTTGGTGGTAAAAGGTTTGAACTCACCAGTGACCCACGTCTGCCTGCTTGGCTGGCAACCCTCACTCTTGGTGGTGCATTCTTCAATGTCCTCTACACATTCAGCCAGGGACTCGACCGAGTTGCTATCGTCAGTGAATCCGGTAAGCAATTGCTTCTTATCAACGGCTTCAGTCGGATTTTCGAACTGATTTTCTTCGGTGCACTTGCGCTTGCTGCCTTTTCCAGCATGAACCGCCTACGTGTGAACGGTGTTGGCTCAAAGGTCTCAGAAACTGAATTGTTCAACAACCGACGGCAAGCTGATTTCTACATCTTGATGGTTACCTGTGCACTCGGAATGTCCGTAGTCGCACTTGCTCAAGATCTGTTTGTTTTGTTCATTGGACTTGAACTTGCATCGTTCTCCACCTATGTGCTTGTGGCTTTCCTCAAGGAATCCAAGGTTGGTGTTGAATCCGGTATGAAATACTTCATCGTCGGTTCAGTTGCTTCTGGTGTCGGACTTTACGGCCTCTCGATGCTTTATCTCTGGGCAGGTTCGCTGCAATTTGATGTATTGGCTACTGCTTTTGCTACAACCAGTTCAACAGAAATGGCTCTACCGTTAATTGGAATTGGCTTTGTGCTGGTTGGATTTGGTTTCAAGGTCAGTGCAGCACCGTTCCACTTCGCAGCTCCTGATGCTTATGCTGGTGCAACAAGCCCTGTTGCCGGTGTTCTTGCGACTGCAAGTAAGGCAATGGGAATGATTGGATTGGTTCGCATGTTGCTCATTGTTGCGGCTCCTGAAACCGGTGACGGCAGTGCTATCTGGCTTGCTTGTCTTGGCGTTCTTGCAGCGGTTACCATGACTTGGGGCAACCTTGCCGCTCTTGGCAGCGACAACCCAAAGCGAATGCTCGCTTATTCCTCAGTCGCACACGCAGGTTACATGCTGGCTGCTCTCACAGCAGTTGGTGCTTGGAACTGGGACGCAGCAGTGTCTGGCGATGCCGGTGCTGCAGCAGTTGCAGTCTTGACGGCAGTAATCTTCCACCTGCTGGTTCTGGTTGCTTTCAAACTCGGGGCCTTCCTCGTGTTGTCCATTCTTGAATCAGAAGGCGACGTTTCCCGTTTGTCTTCACTCGGTGGACTTGCAAAGCGAGAACCGCTCCTCGCAGTCTCGATGTTCATCTTCATGATCTCACTTGCAGGTGTCCCTCCGATGGCAGGTTTCCTTTCGAAGTTACTCGTCATCATGGGAATCGTCCGTGTCGCCGTAGGTGACATGGGTGCGGAACTCGCTGATGGCGGCATCTATGCACTTGGCGATATGCACTGGGTTTGGTGGCTTGCGTTGTTGATGGTTCTCAATTCAGCCATCTCGATGTTCTACTATCTCCGTGTTGGTGTTGTCATGTTCTTTGACGAACCTGAAGAAGGTCGTGAAGGACCACTTCCGACCGGCTGGCAAGTCCGTGCAGCAATCTTTGCTTGCGTCCTTACGACACTTATCATCGGTGTTGCGGGAGACGCAGTGCTTCGCCTCTGTGAAATGGCTGCTCAAAGTCTCAATTACGATTGGTGAGGCCGTTCTTTCGGCTTAAACGCCTTATTGCGGGACTTTTGCGACTGATTCTTGGGTGCTGTATTCAAGAAGGGTCGGCTATTGGGATATACAGGTGAGACTACTTGGGTCGACGTTATGAAGAAAAAGTGGATGTAGAAGAGCTTGCTCGACTCGAAAATCCAGAAGACGCGACAGGTGGCAAAATCCGTGTCAAGATGCCGAACCGCAAAATCAACGAAATGTTCGCATTTGCTGAACAAATCCTCGGTGGTCGACGTGTTACTGTTCTCTGTGAAGACGGCGAAACCCGTATGGCCCGTATCCCGGGTAAGATGCGCCGCCGTCAGTGGGTCCGTGATGGAGATTTGATCATTGTCTGGCCTTGGGATTTCCAAGACTCGAAAGCAGATGTAAAGCACCGTTACACCAAAACTCAAGCAATGTACCTTTCACGCAAAGGTGTCCTTCCTAAGGAGTTGGATTTCTTTGGTATGAATACTTCAAACGATGATGACGACGATGAATTTTCTGACACCTTCGGCACAATGGACGAGCCTGAAGAACAAGAAACTGAGGAGTTGTTTGGTGACGACGGAGACGACGATGATGACGATTTGTTTGGTTCCGATGATGACGATGACGACGATGATTTGTTCGGCTCAGACGATGATGACGATGACGACGATGATTTGTTTGGTTCCGATGATGCAGAAGTGGCAGCACCGGCTGAAGAAGTTCCACATGTTCCCGTTGAAGAATATCCAGCAGAAGACGATGACGACGACGACGACGACGACGAGGACCTCGAAGCCTTGTTTGATTGAACTGGTGCAAGACCCTGGGTGGGCGAATGGTGAAAGGAAACGACTGGGAAGACGAGTTGGGTTCCAACAAACGTCAGCGTAAACGCCGTCGCCAGAATAAACAACCCCGGAAGAAGAACTCTTCCGAGCAGGGCATGGATGAGGACTACGCGAAGAGCGAGCAAGACCACTTTCTCAGCAACCTTGAGGCAAAATCCGGTGCGTTCAACTGGATGAAGGAAGATCGTCACAAGCGAATGTTTCGTGACATAGAATCCAAGATTCAAGGGGCGTTGGGTAAAGGGACATACGATTGGGTTGATCGACGAGTATTCGACCAAGTTTTTGACAGAATGACCCTTATGTCTCTGTACAAATTAATGAAAGCCGGTACGATTGATACTCTTGACTTTCCAATCGCTCGAGGTAAGGAAGCTCACGTCTTTCACGCCACAGATATCGACGGTAAGGTCGTTGCAGTGAAGATTTTCCACACTTCAAATGCAGTTTTCAAGAATCTTATTCAATACATCGAAGGCGACCGCAGATTTGGTGGCCTTCGACGCCGACATCGTGATCTTGTGGACATCTGGGTTCGAAAGGAGCACCGCAATTTGTCACGACTTTTTCGCTGGGGATTGAATGTTCCTCGCCCTCTTGGCATTCACAAAAATGTCCTCGTGATGGAGTATGTAGGGACCAATGTCTCTGCTTCGCCTAAGCTTCGTGAGGTGAAAGTCGATGCTCCCGAAGATGTTTTCCAAGATTTGCTGGAGTTTTTGGCCATTTGCTGGCAAAAAGCAAAGTTGGTCCACGGCGATTTTTCACCGTACAATATTCTCTGGCATGACGGAAGAGCCATGGTCATCGATGTTGGTCAAGCGGTCATTCAAACCCACCCGAAAGCGCAGGAGTTCCTCGTTCGTGACGTCACACGGTTGGTCGAGTGGGGGAAGAAGAACGGAATAAAAATGGAACTCGCTGAAGCAATGTTCGAGGTACTCAACATGAACCTCGATCATGTACAGCAGCAGATGTTTTCCGAAGAGGAATAATCACTCTTCGCCCCAACTGACTTCTTCGTCTTCGGCAAGTTCCATCATTTCGATGACTGCTTCTTCGTCTTCAGGGTCAACTTGGGCTGCACGCATCCGTCGATTGCGGCGCTCTGAAAGGTCAGACAATCCCGGTACAAGTCCTTCAAATCCGGTGGAGGGGACTGCTATGTCTTCACGTATTTCGATGCTGTCAAGTTGACGGTTCACGATTCGAGAGCGCCTTCGGTCACGCTCGAGGAAGTTGAGTACGGTGCCGTGTTCTGCTCCACCAGCAATCATTTCGACAGCTTGTCGGGCTGCAGAAAGTCCCTCTTCTTCTCCAACCAATACAACCGTCGAATTGTAAATGGTGATTTGAGTGTCGGTTAATCCCTCGATGAGTTGGCGGATTTTACCCTGGCTTCCAATAATTCGGCCGCGAATTCTTCGTTGTTGATTCGATCTTTTACCAACGAATTTCCGGATATCAACAAGTTCGAAAAAGTGATTGTCTTCAAGCAATTGTATTGCTGCCTTTGGAGCCATACCTCTGCCGATGGCCTTGATGACGTTTGGAAATTTCATTGCCTTGACAGGATCATAGGACCCTGGCTCACCCCAAACAACTTCAACATCCCCGGTTTCGGAATCGATGTTGAATTCCTTGCATCCTGATGCGTTCCGAAGGGACTTCGCAGTCGTTCCTTTCGAACCAATAAGAACCGCAACGCGGTTCATCGGGACACGAGGCAGAGGCTGGCGCATGGCTAATCCTACAGCCGACCTCTTTTCAATCTCTTGTACGGCGTTGGAATACACTAATGGCAAAACCAGCCAAGAGAAGGAGCAATACTGACGGAGCAAAAGACGGCACTAAACCCGGTGAACCAATCGAAGCACCAGTTACCACCATGTGGTTGTAGTTGTTCCCTTCATCGTATTCATCGATGACGTTGACGTAGTCAATGACCAAACGTAGGTCGAACTGTCCAGTTTTGGGTACTGTGTAGTTCCAAATGAGTAATTCTTCACGATCGGCGAGCGAGTTTGTTTCCAAGGTTCGGGATTCCATAACCGTCCATGACACGGTTGAGGTTCGGTCGGCCGGTGCTGATTCGAGCCGTACAACGACGCTGCCGCCGTAATCTTGGTTGCTTTCCAGTAGGCTTGTGATGGTAACATTGCCATCTGCTTCTCCAGGTCGGACAATTTGTCGGTCAAGGTTGGTCTCTGTTGCGTTCCAGTACAGGTCAAGGCCCGGCAGGATTTGGTAAGCGCTTGGATTTGATGTGTATTCATTTCCAGCATTGTCAACTACAATTGCTCGGAACATCAAGTATTGACGTGATTTTGTGGCCCAACTGGCCAGTCCAATGGAACCGGTAAGTCCGGGAGAACTCATTTGCAACCAGTTACCTGAAAGGTCAGGAGTTTGCCCAACACCGTTCGAGTCGAAACCGAATTGGATGTATGAGTTGGAGGAATCAATTCCTGAGCCGTCGTCTACGGCATTGAATTGAACATTTGCTGGACCGATACGGCTTGTGGTCAACTCATCGACGGTCCATCCAATTGAAACGGGAAGTGTGTCATCGATACGGACTTCGACCAAGGTTGTGGCGCCAATATTGCCTACTCTGTCTATCGAGCGAACCAAAACGGTGTGGTTGCCTTCTGCAAGGCTAAGTTGGACTGAATCGGAAGTTGTTGCATTCCAGACCACACCGTCCAGTGAATATTCGGCGGATGCAACGCCGCTGCCTTGGCCATCATCGGCGTTGTTGATGAGGCCACTCAGGGTTACATCGGTTGATTTTTGCCAGTTCGACCCGTCTCCGACCGTGACCGATGAAAGCGTAGGTCCTGTTCGGTCGATGCCAACAAACATTGTCTGGGTTGCCGATAGACTCGAACTGTCGTAAACGGTGAGGCGAGAGTTCCACGTTCCTTCCGTCATAGCACCGCTGCTCCAATCCCATCCATAAGCAAGGTTTCCAGGTCCGTCGTTTGGCGGTGCACCTGGGCCTGGTACGTTGGTGATCGTTGCATAGCTGAGGTCGTCATCGCTTGCGCCCCAACGGTAGGCCAATGTTCCGTCCGTTGCGATACCAAACCATGCTCTGTCCGAAGCCGAAGTTCCGGTTCCAGCAGCAGCATTGAGTGCGGTGAAAATCGTGATCACAGGTACTTGATTGACGATATTGAAGGTGCCCGATGTTGCAATTACGGATTCGTTGACATCATCGTCCCATGCCGTTGCTCGAAGGGTGTAAGAGCCGTTGGTGTAACTGGTTGAGTCAAAATAGGTCAGCCATGGCGTAGTCGTGAGGTTGGTGACCGTCGTCCAACTGTTTCCATCACTGGATAGTTCAATGAGAAGAGATGATACATTGGCCTCACCACTCATCGAAAACGACAGGCTGAGTAATCCAGTAACATCTTGATTTTGAGTCGGACCGTTTGAGAAGCCCAAAGTTAGGTCTGAGTTGGTGAAAAAGTTGGTTTTTGAATCGTCGAGTTCCAAATTAACCGCTGGAGTTGTACTCAAGAAGAGAAGAAGCACGACGAGAACCACACTCGGCCAACTCCTTCCCATGAGACTGTGACGGGTGCGGTTATCCTTGAATGCTCCCCTTGATATGGGTCGTTTTCAGGTTAAATGAGTTCAGTCTTTCCCCATCAGTCTTGCATCTCCCCTTACGGAATTGACGAATCCTAGCCTTGAAGTGTTTTTTTTCACGGCTCGTAGAGATGGGTTCAAGTGCTCCGCAGGTTGTCGATTACCTACATGGCAAGCGCGTGGAAGCCGATATTGGCAATTCTTCTCCTCTGTATCGCATCGGTTCCGATGCCTGCATCAGCGGAGCAAAGCGGTTCAATTCAGGCAAGTCCGAGTACGGTTGCCCTTCAACCGGCCAATCCTGTTGCAGGCGGTTCGGTCACGATTAACCTGCAATTGTACAACAGTGGCAACTATGCGACCGATGTCGAATATTCGTTTTATCGTGATTCGAGAGGCCCTGACCAACTTCTCAAAGAAGCCACGATAGATATTGATACGGAGGCCACAGCACAAGTTTCAGCAGTATGGAACGGACTCACTGAAGGCGAACATGAGGTTCACATCACCTTTGAACACCCTCGAAACTCTGGTAACGAAGCGCATTTCTGGGTTGACTTTACCGTCACTGGGCTTCCGAACCTCAAGGTAACGCAAACTGAACTTACGCCATCAACTGGAATTTTCTCTGGAGACACTGTTACACTCTCCTCACTTGTCCGAAATGTAGGCAGTGAACCCGCAGTCGCAAGCACCCTTCACATCGACTTGCCCGGTGCAAGCGATTTGGACCTTACAACTCCGCCACTTGCAGCTGGCGCAACCGAGTGGGTCAACACGACTTTTACTGCTCCAGAAAGTGGTTCACATACACTCTATTTGACGCCGGATTACCAAGATGCTGTTGAGGAATCATCCGAGTTCAACAAGGTGGTAGAGGTTACATTTGTTGTTGATACTCGAATGGATGTATTCCACGTTGGGGAGCTTACAGTCGACATTGCAGAAGGTGCTCTCCAAGGCCCTTGGGTGGTTTCTGGAAAACTCGGTAGAACCAACGGAACCGGTTTATCGGAAGTACCTATGTGGCTTCAAATTTCAAGTCTAACCGGTCAATTGGTGACAACTGCGCCATTTAGCGTGTCATTGAGCGGAACTGGATACGCTGAGTCAATTTGGAGCCATACCCTCACTGCTGCTGAACTCGATGGTCTTCCGGCCGGTATGCACACCATCACGGCCAAAATCGACCCGTTCTCGAATGCAGACTTTACACAAGAGTCAACAGATAACGATGAACTTTCAGGCACCCTCTCCAAGTTTGAAGTACCTGACGTTTTCGTTGATGCTAACGCTATCGCTTCATCCCCATCGGTGAACTCAGGTGATTCGATTGAATGGCGTGTAAGTATGATTAATACCGGCGATATTCGTGTTTCTGGTCGATTGCACTACACATGGGAAGGTACGACTGAGACCTCTCCAATTATCTACCTTGATTCTGGTCAAGATTACACTTGGATTGTTGAACTCACCACCGCTATTGGTGCACACCAGGCTGATTTCGAGGCTCAATGGGTCGCTTCTTCCAACAGTTGGGATTCAAACCCTTTGAACAGCGTCGCAACCGGGATGGTCTCCGTTGAAGCAGAACTACGCCTCAACTGGGCCCTCTCAACACTCGAAGTGACCGATTCAGAAGGTTCGGCATTCACCCTCCCGATGACGCAAGGAATTGACTATTCCCTTGCCATCGACTTGACCAGTACTGCTACTGGTTCACTGACCTACGATTGTGTAGATGGCAACGATGAAATCATTAGCACGATCAATGCTGAAGTCGTGAACCTCGGTGACAAGGTTACTCTTGCGTGTGACTTTACCGCTGTAGCCCCGTCCACTGTTGTGCGATTGGTGCCCTCGGATTCAACGATTTCGAGCACCTTTACTCGGACATTTTCTACCGTACTAAGTGGAGAAGATATTGAAGATATGAATTCCAATTCTGAACTTGGGACGTTCACGCTCATCGGGCTGGTTGCCGTTATTCTTATTGCAATCCTTGCGATTTCAGTGTTCTTGACTCGCGAATCAGAGGAGGAAGTAGAACGTGACATTTTCGAGTACTGTCCAGCATGTGACGGTGAACTAGAGGGTGATGAAGACCGATGCCCACATTGTTCATTCAATCTCAAGAAGGCGAGAAAGCAATTCCACGACTGCAATGAATGTGGCGAATCAATACCTGATTTGCTCGATAACTGTGTCTATTGTGGTGCAGAACAAGATGTCTCATCGTACTTTGAAAAGCGTGAACGAAAGGAGCGTACTACCAAAGAAACAGTTGCTTTGCCTGAAGAAATTGACGAAGATGCTATCGTTACTGGAACCGAGAACTTTGCTCAAACGGTGAAGGAGTTTGGATTCGATGAGGATGAACTCGAGTTTGAATGGGATGAAAACATCGTATCTGCTGAGGCAGAGGTGGAAGCCGCTTACGATCGCCGAAACGCTGACGAAATTCTGCGTGAGGACATGACTGAAGAAGAACTGGAAGCGTATCAAAACACGGTTACAACCACGCTCAAGAGCATGAAAGACCTCAGCGAAAGTACGAACGACATCGATGCTATTCTGGCTTCAAAAGGCGAGATCATTGCCCACAAGGACGATGGGAAGGACCTCTCAGCAAGCGATGCAGATATTCGTGGCCGATTGTACGAGATTACCGGGGAAGACGGAATTATGCCAGGCGACAAAGTCAACGTCGGTATGCAACTGTCTGATTCAGCATTTGCTGGGAACGAAGTATCAGAAACCACTTCAGATTTCACAGTGATTGACGACGAAAAACCGCTTTCAAAGATTGACGACTTGACTCCTAAGGCCGAGAAACCAGCCCGTAGAAGAGGGGCTCGTCGTAAGGCTGCTGAAGAAGCGAAGCCCGACGTGGCAGAGTGCGGCGCGTGCGGCGCTGACCTACCGGTTGAGGCCACAGAATGTGGAACCTGCGGCGCTAAGTTTGAGTGATGTCCGTCGGCTTTCATAGGGTTCGTCATCGCAGGTGCTCGGCAACCACAAGCGTCATTCGGACAGCACGTGCTGCATCCATTAGGCTTCAAACCCTCGTATCATTCCGACATTGAATTGATATGGGGGGCGCTCTTGGCATCATACGATGAAGAGCAGTTGGAGTGTACCATTTTTATTGGTCATGACCCTCCTCCTCGGTTCATTCTCTGGGTGTTTAGGGCTTCTCCAATCGAGAGAGTGGTTGGAAGACCGGAGAGATGCCCCAATCTTGGTAACCAAAACAGACAGTTACAAAGAAATCAAGGTGTTCAACAACCTGTTTGAATGGGAAGCATACACCAATACGACCTTCATTCCAGTCGATGACTCGGTTAGCCAAATTTCGATTTACAGGAAAGTACAGATAACCGGAACAGAAGACATTGGATGCTTCGAGAGTTTTACCCGCTATGTGCGAGCTGAGTTGTACACACCTTCCAATAACCTTGCTTGGTCGATTGATGTGTGTAAAGACCTCGGGGCATCGACTGACCCGCTTAACATGGAAGAAGGCTCAACTACCTTTGAAAGTGGAAACTGGCGACTGGAGATTAACGCACGTGGCGGAGGATTGCAAAACACCGCTCTGCAAGACAATTTCCAAGTCGACATCAACATCAAGAGAACATGCCTGACGTATCCAATGGAAGATGTCTGTGAGTGATTCAAACAAGCGAATCATTGCAAGCGTAGCGTCGAGAACAATTTCGACACTTGCCAGGGCGCTCGTGGTTACGCGCTGCACCACCTTCTACCATGAGCCTTTGAATCTCAAACACGGCATCGTAAAGTTCGCTCTTTGCGCTATCAGTCCAAGGTATCTGGTGTAAATTTTCGCTCCCATATCGCAACACGCCATAAGGTGAACTTTTGTTGGTACTTTTTTCGACTAAATGCAGGTAAGCAAGGAGCTGCATTCGGTGGCTTGAATGTGGGTTTTTAGGCACTTTACCCGTTTTCTGTTCGACCGGAATAAACTCGCCATCCACGATGACAATTTGGTCGGGTCTGCCGCGGAGTCCCAGTTTTTCATCGCTGAGAAGGTTCGAGTCGACATCGTTATCCGAATAGGCAATTTCAACATCCTCTTCAAGATCAATATCCTTTTTCATCGATTGAAGTTCGCTGTCTGAAAGCAAAACACGCTGAAGTTGCCATGATGCTGCTAATGTCCAAGTCATTGCCGTAATGAACAGAATAAAGGTTGCTTGTTCACGGTTATCTGCTGCTGCAAGGGCAATTGCGTGGAGACCCAATACAATCGAACCGAACAGTAAACTTGCTTCAACTCTGCCTGCTTCGAACCAGCCGCCAATGAATCCTTTCGGTTCCCAAAATTGATTCAAATCATCTCGTTCTTCCAAGAACTTTGTTTTCTGGCGAGGGACCGTTTCATTGATTCCTATCCAGGAGCGCCATGGAACGGAAATGGCGATTAATCCAACAATCAATGTCGTGACGCTCCAAAGAGCGAGATATCTCGCCATATAGATTGGCGTTATCACGTCATCAATGTAATTGAACGCAACAGCATCAATCGATAATGCAATGATGACAGAGAACCACCAAGTCCAGATGGTGACGGACCGACGCATCTGAGTTTGAACGTCTTTGAAATCTTTCATTTGAGAGTGAATTTCCGCGTGTCTTTTGATTCCGGCGGCGATGGCTTCCCCTTGTCCGGAATTTCCTTCTCGGGACAGCGACCATGAAAGCGGACAATACTCGTGGCGCTCTAAATCACTGGCGCTCACCGGTAAAGCGACTCCTTGAGAGTTACGCCAAACACCGTCTTCGGATTGAGTTGCACTCAGTCCCCCGATTAGTTCAGTGTTCTCAGTCATTTACAACCCCCCTCTCATTGAACACCTTGGCTTCACCTCTTGAGTTCTTCCTAGGCAATCCCGCCCAAATTACCCAAAGGTTCGTCTGATTTTCGTTCCGATACTCTACGAACCGCTTTAATATGGAGTCCAAGTCGGACGACTGCTGAGGAATGACCATGTCCGAAGAATCGAACTTACTCTTGCCCTTCGAATCGTATGAAGAGAACGCAGTCAACATTGGTACTCAACAGAAGAGTGCTGACATGGCTCGTTTCATTGAACGTGTTCGTGAAGACGGACTGTACCTCCTTGATGTGAACATGACCGACTCTCGTATTCGTTCCATCGCACAATTCCTTAACAAGTACGACGCAGGACGAATCATGGTTGTTTCTGCTCGTCAATACGGCCAACGCCCTGCTCGTCTTTTCTCTGAAGCAATTGGAGCAAACGCTGCTGTAGGCCGTTTTATTCCTGGCTCTTTGACCAACCCAGTTCTTCGCTCATACGTTGAACCGGATGTCCTTTTCGTTACTGACCCAGCTGCTGACCAACAAGCGCTCCGTGAAGCAGTCAACTCCGGATTGCCAATTGTCGGCATCGTTGATGCAAACAACAACCTTCGAAACGTCGATGTTGCTCTACCAGCAAACAACAAGGGACGCCGTTCTCTTGCGCTCGTTTACTGGCTCTTGGCTCGTGAAGTCCTCAAGGTTCGTGGTGAAACAACCGACGAAGATTGGGCAGCTTCCCAAGATTTGGAAGACTGGCAATCCACCTTCTGAGCTTTTACAACCCTGCTCTGCAGTTGCAAAACATCATTCGTTTGCTGCTAAATATGTCGATATTGCATCAGCGAACGCTTCAGGCGTTGGAGCACCGTGCATCAAGTTTCGAATCTTCTTCGCACCAGGTAGCCCCTTTGTGAATGCGACAGCGTGTCGCTGCATCCATCGTGGCTGTAAGCCAACGCTTTGATGAGAATAGTCGATGTATTTGTCCCAACACCATTTGCGGGTGGCAAATGCTTGGCCAATCGCTGAGCGTTCATACCATTCATCGCCAAGGTCTTGGATCCAAGGCAAATCCTCTTCTTTCATCCAACCAAGTCCCACCTTAATGTCTCCAAAGATCGATGGTCGGCCAATTGCCCCTCTGCCAATCATCAGTCCCGCTGCATGCGTTGTTTCCAGACATAATTTTGCGCTCTTGGCGTCGACAACATCACCGTTGGCAATGACTGGAACTTCGACGGCTTCGACAATGCGTTTGATTTCATTCCAGTCAGCCTCACCAGAATAACGCTGACGCAGAGTTCGGCCGTGAACACACAACCGCGAAGTGCCGATGTCCTCAAGTTCCTTACAAATCTCAAATGCATTGTTTGCACCTTGTCCAGTACCGAGCCGCATTTTGGCAGTCACTGGAATGTCGACACGTTGAATTATTCCGTCAACCATGGAAACGAGATTCTCCGGTTCTCCCATCAGTGCTGCACCCGCACATATCTTGGTAACTTTTGGAGCGGGACAACCAAAATTGAGGTCGATGATGTCAGCGCTTGCAGAAAGCATTTCTGCGGCTGTAGCCATGTCTCCAGCATCCCCTCCGAATATTTGAGGAATGAAAGGAACTTCCTTTTCGTGCGATTCCATTTTTCTCCATGACATGGCGGCTTCACGCGACAGGGCGGTGCTGTTGGTGAACTCCGTAATCGTAACATCAGCACCACACTCTTTGGCAAGTAATCGGAATGGAAGGTCAGAGACTCCAGCCATTGGAGCGAGGAAGAGAAGACGAGATTCGCCATCCCACGTGCCTGGTTTAGCACCGATGTGTTCACTCATATTCTCACGACCTGCTGATTCACTCGAATGATTCTTCTTGAGGACTCATTTCTTTTTCATACAATTGAGCAACTCTTCGCATACGGCGAAGGATTTTATCAATTCGAGCAGCGATTTCCCTGTGTACTTCATCGGAAGAGAACCCCGCCATTTGGTGGCCGAGTGGCAGTCTTCCACCGAGTAAATTGAGCAACAACATTTGTTCTTCATGAGAATGTTCTTTCATGTTCTTTTCCACGTCTTCGACTTTCAATTTTCCAGCCTTTAATTGTGAAAGGAGTGAGGATTGTTGTTTGGTATTGAGTATGCGCTGAAACCCCCCTTTCTTCAACATCCAATCTTCTCCGCGCCGTTGGTGCTGCGCCGTCATTGCAGTCCACAAGGCGACGTTCAATCGGTCGATACGTGGCACTCTTTGTACCATGCCAGTGGCGCGAAACCGCTCCAGTATTCGACCCAGACGAGGTTTCTGTTCATCGAGTAATTCTCCTGCTTCATCCAACGATAGAGGTATGTCTCTGCTCAGCAACAGTTCAAACAACTGAACCGATATTGACTTGGCATTGGCTTCTTTTCCAGGCCGCTCCCCAAGCAGGCCGAAATCTCCCATCCATTGGGAGAGGGCGTTTTCTTGGCTATCGGAAAACAGTGGTCGATGATCAACAATACCGATGGTGAGAGGAGGTGTCTCAGACGGGGTGGTTTTGACGGCCGAAGGCAGTTCTTTTCGTTTCCAATGCGCATCGAGAAGAGCCATGCGTTGTTTGACAATGGTTTCACATTGGAGCGTGAAAAATTCGACAGCATTGGGCAGCGAGCCACCTCGCAGAAAATAGCGTCGCCATCCTTTACCTTCATTCGAAAATCCAATGATGCCGGCCTCAACAAGACGGGTGAGATGGTGATTGAGCGAAGCAGGTGTCAACGCTAATTCATCAGCGAGCATTTTTGCATCCCAACTGATGTCTGGTTGTGCGAACAAGTACTCCTTCAACAGGCGATGAACGGGTCCTGCCCTGCCAAAATCCGCAGTTGCTTCTCCTCGTTTTCGAACAAGGCAAAGTGTCTCGATGAACCATCCCACGAGATTGTCCAAATCTCGCTCGCTTGCAGGTAGCGAAACTTCCGATAATCGGACGCTAAACATGACACTCAGCCTTCGTTTCTGTCGAAGGTCTTTGAAGGCTGTGTATTATTTGCCTCTCAAGCGGCGAAAAATAGAGCGGTTATCGTCGCTCGTCGTGCCAATCGTAATCAACGCCTTTTGAACCATGCCATTCGATTTCCATGTCGATATGTGGCATCATCTCAATCCGGTCTTCGCGTAAAATACCTCGGCGGCGTAGCACTTTGACTGCAGAATGAACGGTCGCTCGTGAACGGCCGATTCTTCGGGCAAGTGCTGCTTGTGAACGAGGAACACCTTCTTTTTTGATGTCTTCAATGATGAGTTTTTGGACCAATGAGAGGCCAATTGGAAGCGCTGTAGCAGCCCGCTCTTCGGTCACAGCAATTCCACGAAGGATTTCGACCTGGCTTGGCGCTCCTGCAAAGTAACAGGTTCTTCCATTCACAGGTAGGACCGTAACGCTTCTTCCTGTTTGGAGTACGTCAAGGTGATGCCGAAGTGTTCCGTTCGCAGCATTGAGGGTTGACTGGAGTTCGCGGTAGCACAATCCTGGATGTTGCTCCAAGGTGGATAATATTCTCTGACGCAATGGGTGTTCATAGGCTCGAGATTTACTTGAAACACTGCCCACGGCCAAAGCGCCAACCGCTGTAGCAGCCGCAGCAACACCGCTTGCGATGCCGACAACACCGCCAGCAGCTCCTACCAGGCCTGCAGACAACCAAGGACGTTGTCGTACCCATTGTGCAAGCAGAGGCATAACGGTAACTCGAAGTTCTCCTTTCTTAAGCCATCCCTTTCATGTTTGAGGATTGGTTATTCGTCTTGAGCAATAACCGTTCCAAGATGAATCTTCAAATGGGCAACAAGGGGTGAGAGAAGGCGACCACACGTTCGTCCGTGTTCGGTAAGAAGGTAGGACACTCTGATTGGTGGCCCTTCAGTGACCTGCCGGTGTACGAGTCCTTCCTCGGCAAGATAGCGCAGTTTGTCCGAAAGAGTTCGGGAGGAAATCCCTTCAAGGAGGTTTTTCATTTGATTGAATCGACGCGGTCCAGCAATGTACAATGCTGAGAGTATTTCGATGGTCCATCGAGAGCCGAACACGCTGAGGGCCTCTCCAGCTCTGCACACTTCGTTATGCAAATCGTTGGTTGGGTTCAATTCCTTTTGTGATTCAAGGATACCCCGAATATCTCCACCGAGTGAGATGGCGTTTTCGATTGAACTTCGGACATCGTTGTAATCCTCACGAGAAACTCGAAGTGGTGGTGTAGTCATATTCTCATCCCAAACAACGCTAACTGTTCGACTACTTAATTCCATTTTAACACTGAATTACGAAACGAAACGAGAACAATGCCGAAGATTGAGTCTCACCTTTCAAGAAGTCTCGCCGCTAGGCTCACGCATGCCCAAACAGGTGTTGCTCGTCCGAGGCGGCGCCCTCTCAAGCAATACGGGTATCGGCGGGGCTCATCACAACCTTGCAACTTCACTTGCAGAAGGAGAGATTTCTGGATGGTCAACTCCTGAAGTTTGCGAGTATCCGTTGCGCCGTCGCATGAACCCGCTTTCCCGTCTCTACAAACGATGGTTTTCTCATCCGAGAAAAGTTGACAAAAAAACTCGAGGTGAACATGGACTCACTCTTCTCCACATCACCGATCAAGAACAAGCCCACCTCATTCCAAAAAATTGCTCTTTACCAGTCGTTGTTACCGTTCACGATTTATTTCATCTGTATCCGCAACAAATTCGAATTGGTGACGAAACGATCGATGTTGGCGAACAGAAACCTGGCTGGTTTCGCCGCAAAGATTTGCAAAAATTACGAGATGGACTTTCGCGAGCGAACCTCCTCGTCTGTGATTCACAAGCAACACTGTCAGCCTGCAAACAACATTTTCCTGCGATAAAATCGGTTTGCGTACCGCTCGGACTCCGTGTTCAATCGTTTACTCCAGTGGCTCAAGATTCCGTAGATGTACTCACTCCTGCTCGCGACTTTCCGAAGAAATGCCATCTGCTCATTGTCGGGAGTCACGCTCCTCGTAAGCGCCTCGAATTCCTGTGCAAGGTTCTCGGCGAATTGGATGAGGAAGTCAAAAACAGCATTCAGATTCATCATGTTGGAAATGAGAACTGCCCATACGGAGGCCCATCTGCATCTGCGTATGCCCGCGCTCACAAGGTTCTCAATTGGACCTCTCATGGTGGTGATGTTTCCAGTGAAGCATTGATGCAGATGCGGTTCGCCAGTGAAGCATTGCTTTTCCCGAGTGCCAGTGAAGGTTTCGGCTACCCTCCGCTTGAGGCGATGGCGAGTGGCACTCCTGTGCTGTGTTCGAATCTTCCTTCGCACAATGAACTGATGCCCGATGACACATGCCTAAGACCCGATGACAAAGAAGCATGGAAGGAAGCTATCCTTTCAGTCCATTCAAATTGGAAGAATCGTACTAAAAACGACGCTGAACATTCCTGGCCAAAACCCCGCTCAGGTTTGATTGAATTTGCCACACGGTTTGACCAGAGCAGGTTTTGCGCTCGAATGGCTGAAGTGTACGATTCCTTGTGAACAAAACGCTCGTAAGGGAAACTTTCCGTCGACCATCATCAGGGCCTTATGCCGTCCCATGCCTACTTTGAGAGTCGGTATTTTTGCTCTGGAACGTAGGGTTGGATTAGAGTTGGAAGAGAAGGATGAGCAACATTGAGACAGCAAAGGCGGCGTTTACGGTTCGGAATCTGTTCCAACGATTCCATGGCGACTCAAAGTCCGCACGGGATGCTGCAGCCTCGGAATCATCAAGTGCTTCAATATCCAACGCTTGTAACGAATCATTGAGAGGAATATTGAATCGAAATGTCGGTAATTGAACACCAAATAAATACAGAGCTGATGCAACCCACAGAAGATAGAGTTGCGTGCCAGTTAGGTTCATTGTTCCTAAAATCAGTGTCGCAAGAACTGTGAGAATTGAACCTGCCCAGACGAGAATGAACAGAGGTTGATTGTTCTGTATGATTTCATCGATGTGTTTGAAGGCCAAAAGAAATCCTTTGTCAGTGAGTTTAGCAATACCAGGCATTACAACCACAGCAAATCCAAACAACAGTCCTGCCACTAACGCGCACAACAAAATCGACAACATGAGAGCCACATGAAGAGGGGTTAAGTCCATCTCAGGACCTCCTTGGTTGCAACAGTTTCTGACTGGACATGATTATCGCCATGCAAACTGGTTGACAATACTTTCTCACGTAGGTTTACACGGAACCAAAAGTTGAACTTCGAGGCAAAGTGCCCTTCATATGTCCAGCAGCAGGTTGGCAGTCGGTACACACTGCTTACCCGTCTGAGCAAAGGGGGCCCCACTGCTCATACTTTGAAAATCAATGAGTTTGGTCAGTCCTTTGAGGAGGAAGTGAAGACCTTGATTCGTCTTGCGAATGAATTATTCATGAAAATATGATTTCAAAGGGCACTCACCACTCATCTGTCTGACAAAAAACCCATTCAGATTCAATGGCATAATTGTTTTCTGCTGACCCATCTATGCAATGGGGTTTGGATGGATCTTCAAACGGCCTCCACCAAATCATCCGATTTAGTTCGAGATTATTGAACAAAGTAACGCCAGCAAGAATACAATCCCATATATTGGAGGCCAAGTCCAGCAGACAAAAATGAAAGACACCCAAATGGTTGCCAAAAAACTTCCATCGCAACAAATAATTCAACATTCCCTTGAGGTAAATTTCCCAGTGAAGATACGAGTGCAGAGGTAGTTGAGATCCCTATTAGAGTAAATGGTAATCCAAAAAAGAAAAAGAAAAGTCCCATAAAGAATGTACCTTTTGTAAAAACTTCAGCATCATGGTCAAAGTTAGGGTTCTTTCTGTCAAATTCACGGGCATTATCTGCAAATGACAAGATTACATACTTCACAAATAATGCGAAGGTGAATGTTCCTGCTATCTGAGCAAGATACAGATAATTCAACAACCAAGATGATGCAAGCATAATCAATACTATGGAAATAAATAACTTATTTTGCTTTGATGATGAAAAAAAAGCGTACAATGAGTATAATTCCCGGAGGCTGTTTCCGTTATTCCCCCTTCCACTCATAAGTCGAGCATAGATTCATGAATTATAAATCTGGGTGCGGACTGATGCGAAAAAGAATGATATGAGTGCTTAGTGTATTTCCAGAGTTGATGTAATCCACCCAGATTGTTTCAGTGGGTACCGACTGATTGAATATTGAACAAAGAATAACTTTGGTTGGATAGAAAGAGTTCTTTGCATTATGTCTCTATGTATGAAAATGGGTACAGAAAAGACTAATGCAGAGTTTTGTTTAGTAATTTTATGACTATGAAGAATTTGATGATTGCTCTTGTGATGGCATCAATGGTTTTCGTTGGATGCATAAGTGATCTAACTCCGTTTGGTGGAGAGCATGTGGGGACTTTTGACATCGATACCCTCGGCACTGGAACAGCAGAAACAGATGATCTGATTGTGGAATTAGAGTTGATAAACAGCACATCTCCAATTCAGTTCCACGATGGTACATCTGCACAGGATGGAGCAGAACACTACAGATTCCGCCTTGTAGTAGGCGATGCAGATGACGAAAACAGCCCCATATACGAATGTAGGTTAGCATCCAATTCTCCAGGTGCTTGTCTCATCATAGAAGCTGTCGAAGACGGAGTATGGATGCCTGAGGAAATTATTACATTGCGAGAAAACAGTGTAGACATATGCAGTGAAGGTTGTCTCAATCAATTGACAATTATGAACGGAGACATAACGACCGAACAGGAAGAGAATCTGCAATATCTCGGCCAAGAATCAACGAGTGGGTCCATTGGACACACGACTGATTTTTGGATGGGTCAATAATTCCAACTTGTTTCTAATCACTGACCAGTTCTGCACCGCAGTTCATGCAGTGCTTACCTTGCGAGGGTGTCTGCTCATTGCACGTGTCGCAGGTGATGTAGCCATGCAGTTCGAGGACGGCCTTTTGTTTGATCATCAACCAAGCGACCCATGCATAGGCCACAGTCAGTAACACAAACAGTCCAAAGACAGCACCGGTGCCGAGAGACAAGAACTGAACACCTAGAGCAAAAGCGAGGAATACACTGGCAGTAAATGCATAGACCGGCCATTCCAAGCGCATGTTTGACCCACGCGATGCATGTATTTGATTTGTATTCAGAAATGTGTCCAACACTTCTATGCCTCAACCGTATTGCTAACAGCCCACAACGCTCAAATGGGTCCGAGCGAAGGCAGTTGTATGAGCACCCGCCGTATCTTTGCTGCTGTGCGAGATATCGATCCACCGGGCGGTGGCGCAGAGCGCTCTTTGGCAGCTTTACTGAACGGTATTGCTTCGCCTGGACCAACGCTCGAAACCGCACCATCATTTGTACCATTGTTGCCTTCTGAAGATGCTCCAACGCATCCAGCGTGGACGGTGAGTGCCTTTGCAAGTCACGACAGAGGCGACCCTATCGGTTTGCTTGAACCCGAGGTGAAATTTGAAACCACAGACCTCCCACTCGAAGGATTCTGGTCGAAGGTCGCATGGGTCCTGCGAGAGCGCAAAGGCGAGCTTAGACGTAGAAAGTGGGCCCTTGACCGAGACATTGCCAAGCGAAGTTCCCAATTCGCTGCACAAGTTGGTTCATGGTTGGACAAACACGATGTAGAAGGCGGCATTGGCTTGACCCAACTTGACTGGGCACCAGGGGCCGCAGAAGCGTTTGCTTCCCGTGGAATGCCTTATGTCATGTTCGTTCGAGATGACAAGCCTTTCTTGCTCGAGGAACGCTTTCGCCCCGTAATGGAGGGCGCAGCCCTCGTGTGTGCAGCTGGGGAAGGTTTGCTGGCTGATATCGAATCACGTTTTTCCATCCAGAAAGGTCACAACGTACCATTACCAATCGATTTTGGTCGACGCTTTGGGAGCATAGAAGAGGTTAACGCCTTGCGTTTGGCTGAGCAAGCGAAGCGACCTGCTGGTTCTCCACCAACCATCGGGATTATGGGAGTGGTCCCTGAAAAGGGGCTGCGAACATCTCAACGCATCCTACCTAGGTTGCTCGAACGATGGCCCGAGGCAGAAGTTCTGATCGCAGGAGATAATACGTATTCGCAAGATCTCGCTCACCATCCAAACGCACGGATTCTAGGCTACATTGATGCAGCAGCGTTCTTCTCGAAAATCGATATCCATCTTATTCTATTTGAGAGGACAGGAACGTGGGGACGGGTCATAGGGGAAGCAGGCTTGTTCGGTGTACCAAGTGTGACTTCCGACGTTGGCTCGCAAAAGGAAGCGTTGGGAGAGGGAGGCATTCTGGTGGACGATGGTCATGATACGGATGCTGTCATTGATGCCCTAAAGGCCGTTTATGATGATCGCGAGCGCTACGGTGCATTGGCGCGTAAGCATACGCAGATGGTCGATCACCGACGCTCTGTAGCGGCTTTCCGTAGCGGCCTCGAAGATCTATTGATCGACCAATAATTGGTCGGTTGTGACTTGTCCTGCTGCCTGCGTCCGCAGGATTCAAAGTCGAAAAAGTACACATGATTAGTGAAGAACAGAGGATGGATATTCTATCGAGGATTTACAATAAATTCATGGCAATTGTCGGGAGCCAAAAGAGAAGAAGAATGCCATCAAGACACGGTATATCTGTTATCTTAATTCCAACTTCACAAAACTAGACTTTACTATTTTGAATCCACTTCTACCTCGAGAATTGCAGCAAACCTTTGAGCAGTATCGTGAAATTTATTCAGCCACCCGTTTTCTTTGGAATTTTTATGGAATACTGTGATTTCAAGATCCCAATCTTCGCTCCATAAAGTGCCACCTTGAATCCATATCCCACTTGAACCTCCCGAACCTCTTCCATCGCCAGTATCTTCGGCAATACTCATTTTCACCTTCTTGACTTCGGACAATTTGTGTTCAAAGGTTTGATCGATTTTGTCAAAAAAGGTGGAGCGAAGTACCAATGTGTCACGGTCTTTATCGATTTGAATCACATAAATGCGTAACAGTCCACGTTGAGTTCTGAAAATGAGGTAGGGTATGACGGCGTAAAACGGACCAATACAGATGGTGCCTAAAATGCCAAGAACCATTTCTCGTCCCCCAGTAAGGATTACATCCGCAAGTGATGTCAAAGGGAACACGATGGAAAATACCAACAGAGGAACAAGGAAAATGGAAATGAATACTTTTTCAATAAAAGGATACTCTCCTTTTTCTTGATATTGAGCAGCATGCGTTTCTTGTTCCACAGGTGACTCGTGCGATTCTATTTTTTTAATCTATACCCCTACATATTGGTCTCGCTGCACCACAGAACAGTGAGAACTTCTGAGCGGAGTATTCATGGGTGGCGTTTTGCTGGCACTGCCATGCAACCTATTCAGCGTGTAGCAATCGTCGGTGCAGGAAACATGGGTTCCGGTATCGCTCAGAAAACGGCTCAGGAAGAATTCGACGTCCAGATGGTTGACAGAGAACAGCAGTGGGTTGACCGCGGGCAAGGCATCATTCGTGATTTCCTCTCTGAGGCTGTAGAACGTCGCATTTTTTCGCCGGCTCAAGTAGAGGCGATCCAAGGTCGAATTACGGGAGTTGTCGGCGTAGAAAACACAGCCGCAAATACCGACCTCGTTATCGAGGCAGTTTTCGAAGATTTTGACATTAAAACAGCAGTTTTCAACACCTTGGACTCTGCATGTGGGCCCGAAACTATCCTTGCCTCTAACACGTCATCGCTTTCCGTGAATGCCCTCGCTGAAGCAACCGGTCGGGCTGACCGATTCGTTGGATTGCACTTCTTTTATCACCCGGCAAAGAACCGCTTAGTAGAGGTTATTCCAGCTGAGGCATCAAGCGCTGAAACAGTCGAAAAGGTCGTTCAATACTGTAAGATGCTGGGTAAAGTGGTCATTGTTTGTGGCGACAGACCAGGCTTTGTAGTCAACCGATTCTTTGTTCCGTGGCTCAATGAAGCATGTTTACTGCTTGAAGAGGGCGTTGCTACTGCTGCTCAAATAGACGCAGCAGCATGCAAAGCGTTCCGAATTGGTTTGGGGCCGTTTGGCCTCATGAACCTTACAGGCCCACCGATTGCTCTGCATTCTACAGATTACCTTGCTGAACAACTCCACACTCCTCGCTACAACGGTGCTCAAAACCTTCGGGACCTTATCGAAGCGAATGAGCACTGGGACGTATCTGGCGAGCAAACCTACTCTTCTGAACAATACGCTGCAGTCGCTGAGCGACTCTATGGCGTCGTCTTTGGCGTTGCAGCACAAATTGTCGAAGAGGGCGTTTGTTCGATGGAAGATGTGGACCGCGGGGCGAAAGTTGGACTACGCTGGGCGCGAGGACCTTTCGAAATGATGAACCGAGTTGGGATTCAAGAAGCACACCGCATGGCTCAAGCCTACGCTGATTTGAGTGCTGAAAGCGATCCTGAGCGTTCATGGACCGTTCCTGAATACTTTTCCGAGCAAGCGCAAGCGAACCAAGGATGGAACTTTTCATACGTCGATGTAAGCATCGAATCTGGAGTTGCTACGCTCACTATCAATCGGCCCGAAGCCATGAATGCGCTCAATGAAACGGTCGTTGGACAACTGAACGATGCTCTTGACCTTGTCAATGCAGATGCAGAAGTTCACACCATTGTACTCGATGGTGCTGGCAAGGCATTTGTTGCCGGTGCAGATGTCAAGTTTTTCGTTGATAAAATTAGAGCGGAATCAATCCCTGACATTGTCACGTTCACCGCTGATGGACACACCATGCTCAACAAATTGGAATCATCAAAGAAGACCACTGTTGCATTGACCACGGGTCTTGCTTTGGGCGGCGGTTTAGAATTGGCTCTTGCCTGCGACTATCGAATCGGTACCCGACGTACACAATTCCGTTTCCCTGAGACCTCCATCGGTATTTACCCCGGATTGGGCGGTACACAACGGCCTGCACGTATTTGCGGCATTCCTGCTGCACGCTGGTCCGTTCTCGCTGGTAATTTCATGGATGCACAAACTGGATATGACCTTGGTCTTCTCACACACTTGGTTGATGTGGCTTCGGTTGATTCATGCGTTGCAGAATTGGCTTCAGCCGGTAAACCGGACAACAAATACCCCGGTGCACCTACAAACCCTTCCAGTCCAGCAGCTGCTTTTGCTGCCTCGTTTTACAGCGATGAGAACATGGCATCCATCTTGAACGGAACATGCCCAGAAGGATTTGACTCAGAAGATAAGATTGTTTCACGTCAATTGAAATCTCTCTCTCGAACCGCACCAATCGCTTTGAATATGGCCAGTGATTTGATTGACGCCACTTCGACTACCGAATTGCCAGCAGGACTTCAGATGGAACTCGACCGGTTGACTGATATTTTCTCAACCACTGATTCTCTCGAAGGTTTGTCCGCACTTATCGAAGGTCGAAAACCGTCGTATTCAAACTCCTGATTAAGCCCATTGGTTCTGGAGTTCTTCCATTTGTTTGATGAGCGCTAGGATGTCCAGTGTTTCTTCCTGCTCGTGAGCAAGTTCGATTCGATTCTTGACTGCTTGAACGAATTCATCTTCTGGTTTTACACCAGTGATGTTTTCGATGAAGTCTTCCAGTGAAGTCCCTTTTCCTTGCGCAATCGCAATACGCGCTTTGATTTTCTCTGCGTCGTCCTTTGGCTTTCGGATTCCACTCATGCTCTCACCTCTTCGGTGTTGAGGTTGCTTTCATACCAATCTCCCCAGGGTATAATTTCTTCATCTGACCAATCACTCAGTGGGCCGTTGCTTGCAATTCTTGCAGTATCTTCAGTCAACGGAAGCATTGTGGCGTTGTGAGCGCACTTGACTCCTGGTGAACCGAGAACCATTGCTTTCGCAACGATGCCCACTCCGATGGAAAGGCTCCGTGTATCTGTCCCGGACCAATACGCACTGAATCCAGGGTGTGTATGCACCCAGAGTTTGAACGGTGCAACGCAGCCAACAGGTGGTGAAAGTTGTACGAAACCTGAGGTTCCCCAATCGATTGAAATGACATTCTCTGCATCGATAAGCACCGATGTCTCAAGACCTGCGAGAACGGATATTGCATAGACGACATCCCATCGACCGTTCTGTGCTGCACGTTGTTGTACATCGAGCAAGACTTCGTCATCTACCTGACGTTGTTGAGCCATTTCAGTCACATGAGACCACATATCTTCATCGACATTGAGTTGCTCAAGTCCAGGAATGAAAATCACGCCTTCACCTCCACTACCGGATTGCTGACCTTAGGGAATTCGAAACTCCCGTACGTGAGGCTTCCAATTGATTGCAACGGCGCACGTCTTTCTCTCAATTGTTGCAGAATCCACTGAGCACCGAATGTCCCGGCGATGGAAAATCCAAATTCGAGGTTTCCTGCGTCGAGTGCTCCCTCCACTTGGCAACTCATCGGTTCGTGGTCGGGTGTCATCTGAGCCACTAAGTTTGGATCAGAGTCAGAAGTGAATACCATCCAGCCATCACCAGAGCAACGTAAGTCAATCCAAGGCACGCCAAGAGCGTGAACCAAGCGTCTTGGTTCCGGCCTATCTACGCATATAACTACCAAATCATATCCATCAAGTTGTTCAAAATCTCTCAAGTTTTCAGCAACAGAGCGAACTTGTAAGCCATTAGCTTTGGACCATTTGCTCGCTAGAGCATCCACTTTGAATGCTCCGATATCGGCTGTACTGTAGTTTTGATGGCCGAGGTTTGAGGCTTCAACGGTATCGCCATCCATCAAAGTGATTTTGGCGCCAAGTTGTATTCGTTCAAGTGCGGGAACAAGCAGGTCAACAACGGTTGTTCCGATGCCTCCGGCACCAATTATCAGCAGCGATTTTTGCGGCAAGTCTTCTTCCATGTAGAATCAAGTATTCTACTGGATATATACTCTCATCTTGAGAATATGCGCTGCAATACATCAATCTGCACATCGACATTGAAGCATTCAACATCGCCCTTCGTTGCCATGGTCCTCTATGCCATCCACTCTCTTTCTAATACGCCGACATCTGAAAGCCATGTTCTCTTTTACACGCAATCTTACGCGACGATTGAAAAAGGGAGGCGCTAACGGAGATACATGAACGGCAAGACAGCAATGATTACCGGTGTAACGGGCCAAGATGGTTCCTATCTTGCTGAATTACTCCTTGAGAAGGGGTATACGGTTTATGGATTGGTTCGCCGGGTGTCTCAACCGACCTCCGGCCGCAGCCTCATCAACCACTTGATGGAGAACGAGAACTTCCACCTTCTCAACGGTGACCTCGCCGATCAAAATTCCATTGACAACGCAGTTTCTCGTGCTCAGCCTGATGAGTTCTACAATCTCGGAGCAATGTCCTTTGTTCCTGAATCATGGCGTTCACCAATGATGACAGCAGACATTACCGGTCTCGGGGCTCTGCGATGCCTTGAAGCAATTCGCAAGAATGCTCCCGAGTGCCGATTCTACCAAGCTGGTTCATCCGAACAATACGGCAAAGTTCGTGACGTTCCTCAAACCGAAGCGACTCCATTTCACCCACGTTCGCCCTATGGTTGTGCTAAGGTGTTCGCTTTCGAAATTACTCGTAATTATCGAGAATCCTATGACATGTTTGCTTGCACTGGCATTCTTTTCAACCACGAAAGCCCTCGACGAGGACTTGAATTTGTTACACGTAAGGTGACAATGACGGCTGCTCGAATCTCTCAAGGATTTGATGAGTGTCTATGGATTGGAAACGTCGATGCAAAGCGCGATTGGGGATTTGCAGGGGACTATGTTGAGATGCAATGGCGAATGTTGCAGCAAGAAACTCCAGGCGATTATGTCGTTGCCACCGGTCGAACACACAGCGTTCGTGACATGATTACACTCGCTTTCTCTCACGTTGGCATGGACCTTGTCTGGTCCGGTGAAGGTGTTGACACCATTGCAACCGATCAAAACGGTAACGTTCGGGTTCGCACGAACCCCAAGTTCTTCCGACCAGCAGAAGTCGACTTGCTGATTGGAGACCCTGCTCTTGCAGAGAAAGAACTCGGTTGGGTGCCAGGTACTTCGTTTGAGGATTTGGTCCAAATGATGGTCGATTCGGACATGAGTATTGTCCAAGAAGCCGTGAACGGTGGTTACGCTCCACCGATTCCACCAGAGTGATGAAGGAGGCCATAAGATGGCATATCCTCTTCTCTATTCGTTCCGAAGATGCCCTTACGCCATGCGTGCTCGCATGTCCATCGTTCGAAAGGAATACCAAGTTGAACTTCGTGAAGTCGTTTTGAGAGATAGGCCGGCTCACATGATGGAAGTCTCGCCTAAGGGCACGGTTCCAATACTCGTTTTGGAGAATGGAACGGTCATTGAGGAAAGCCTTGAGATTATGCAACATGTACTTGATTGGACGCTTTCTGATGAGGAGCAGCATTGGATTTCACGCAACGATGAGGAGTTCAAATTCCATTTAGACCGCTACAAATATCCGAATCGGTATGAAGATGTGGATGAAATCGAACAGCGAACCGCAGCCTCGTCTTATCTTTCTGATTTGGATGCTCGCCTTGGTGAGATGCCCTCGATGAGCGAACCGCTCAGCGATGCGTTGTTTCCTTTTGTTCGTCAATTTGCGAATCACGACCGGGAATGGTTTGATGTTCAGCCCTGGATGAATCTACATTCATGGCTCTCAAACAATTTGAACAGTAAGGCTTTCACAACCTGCATGAAGAAATTTCAACAATGGGAAGAGAGTCATGAGCCAGTTGTCTTCATCCAATAACGGCATCACCTTCATACCACATGTCGGTATTTCTTCATCTTATGAGTGGAGAAAACGTCTGGGATGCAGCGACAAAGGGAGACATTGGAACTTTAAGAGAACGTTTCACAACGTTGGAACGCTCTACTTATGCGAACCCTCGTATGACTATGCTCGATGATTCAGTCGGCATGGTTGCAGAAAGAGCACCGCCGCTCATTATGGCAATCATAGTGACTGCAGTTGGAATATTAACGCCTCTTTTCGTAAAATCACAATTCGGCCCTCTGGAGGCTCCTGACACTATTCTGCTTGGCGTGGTTCTGTTCGTGTTTGGCGGCGCAGGCCTCCTTTTGATTAGTCGACATTTCCGTGGCGATAAATGGCTTTTCATCCATGAAAATCATCTTGAGTTCCGTCTTGAGAAAAGTGAGAAAGGGATTCCAGAAGCGCACAAACATATCCTTTCCTCAGACGTTGTCAAAATCATTAGCCACGAACGCGTCTCAGAAAATATGGACGAAGATGGCAGTACCGATATATCTGTGAGCCAAGTCACAAGTATACTGGTGTACAATCCAGATGAACCTGAATCGAGAACAGATACAGAACTCAGTAATTGTGTGACCGACATTCGTTCTCGAACGAGAGAGGAATCCAATGCAATAGCAGCAGCACTCAACTTGTTGATTCTCGGTACACCTCTTCCATCACAGAGTTCATCTTACACCCCATCATCTCTCTCGGAAGAGTCAAACAACACGGTTCGAAATGTATTGATCGCCATCCCTCTTGTTGCACTCATCGCCTTTGTTGCGATATTCATGACTTAAACCGATGAAACAGCAAAGAGTGGAATTATCGAAACCATATCTGTTCAGTTCGCCATCTGTAAATGCTTGACAGACGGTGCGATTCCTAAATCATCAGGGAAGAACATGGTCGGTTCGGGAATTGGAATTGGTGAGATTTCTTGCCCAACAAGCGCCACTCGACTCGGGCGTGAATCAGATAAAATCTTACGACCTGTCAAAGGAGCAATTTTGGCAGAGAAATCCATGATGTCTTCATGGCTTGGCATGTTCTCTACACCGAGGTTTTCTCGGCTGTGTCCAACGAAAACATAGCCTTTGTTTTCGATATAATCGGGGTCTGCTCGCATGTCAAGGGCAGCAAATTGCTTGATGTGTTCATCGGACATATTGATGCCTTTCATCAGCGTGTGCCTGCATACAATTCGAGTATCAAGAGACGGCAA
>ENA-ORDA01000244-ORDA01000244.1-marine-metagenome-genome-assembly--contig:-NODE-244-length-57520-cov-8.077625_pt1 | contig 57520 bp, 46 predicted proteins | sample MGYA00237778_ERZ508506 | MGnify/ENA primary metagenome ERZ508506 (study PRJEB26177, sample SAMN06267891) | marine metagenome | isolation source: Monterey Bay, California, USA | place: Pacific...
GACCATTCATATCTAAAGTTTTATAAATAGAGGAGGTTAAAGATTTAATTTTTTGAGTAACTTCTTTGCTAAAATCTGCAGGTGTTATTTCTTTGGATTTTCCATTATATTTAGCTTCATAATCAAAGTATTCGTTTTCGGAAATTATTTCAGTAATTGGAAGTGTTTTTAGCCCCTCTTTGTTTCTGAAGATTCCGTTGGTAACTTCTCTACCTGGGATATTAGCTTCAATAATTACTTCGTTTCCGTATGAAAAAGCATTTTTAATTGCTGGAATTAATTCTTTTAAACTTTTTACTTTAGTTATTCCATAACTACTTCCCGCATTTGTAGGCTTAACAAAGCAGGGTAAGCCTATTTTTCTTAAAATCTCTTTTTCGTCGATTTTGTCCTCCAGCCTAAGCAAAAAAGCTTCTGCAACATTAACACCAAAATTTTTTAAAAACTGATTGCAGTGAAATTTTTGGAACGTAAGCGACGTTATTGCTGAGGATGAAGTACTATGAGGAATGCCAATCATCTCAAAATAACCTTGGAGTTTGCCGTCTTCCCCTGGGCTTCCATGAATTATGATAAAAGCAAAATCAAAATTGTGTTTTATGCCGTTTTTAGTATAGCTAAAATCGTTTTTATCGATAAAATACTTGCCATCATTGTCGTAAGCAACCCACTCTTTTTTATCAATTAAAACTTTTGTAGGAATAAATTTATTCCGGTCTATATTCTCAAAAATCGTATTTGAACTTTTTAAGGAAACTGCTTTTTCAAGACTATACCCGCCTTCAATTACCGCTATTTTTTTCATATTATTCAAAATTAATAGAGGTTTACTAGTTATTGTTCGATATTAATTATAATTATTAACCAATGACTGTTACTCTAGTTTTATCTTTGTATTGTATTTTAGAACTATTGTGATGAAAAAAATTGTTTTTGCAACAGGAAACTTTAATAAATTAAAAGAGCTTAGATCTGCCGTTAAGTCTTTTGAAATTATTGGGTTATTAGACCTTAAAATCACAGAAGAACTTCCTGAAACGGGAAATACTTTAAAAGAAAATGCCCTACAAAAAGCTAATTATATATACGAAAAAACAGGGATGGATTGTTTTTCTGACGATACTGGACTAGAAATAGAAGCGCTAGGCGGGCGTCCTGGAGTCTATTCTGCAAGATATGCAGGGGAAAAGTGCAATGCAGAAAAAAACATGTTAAAAGTCTTAAATGAGTTAAAAGGTTTTGAAAATCGAAAGGCAACTTTTAAAACTGTAATTGCGCTAATTCTAAATCAAAAACATTATTTTTTTGAAGGAGAGGTTCATGGGTTAATTCGAAAAGACAAAAAGGGTGGTAAAGGTTTTGGCTACGATCCAATTTTTCAACCGATAGGTTATAAAGAGTCGTTTGCAGAAATGTCAATCACAAAAAAAAATGAAATAAGTCATAGAGGATTAGCAGTAAAAAAACTAATTAACTTTTTTTCTCAGTTGTAAACGTTGAGTCACTAAATAACATAATAGTACCAATTAGGGAAAAAATAGTAACTCCTGCCTGCACTTCAAGCATGTCATCAGATAAAAATGATAAAAACATTAAAACTAAATAAGGAATGAAAATCGATATTAATTCCTTTTTAATTTGGGTAAAAACATAAAAAATTATGGTAATCCAAATAATAAACCCTAATATTCCTAAATTAATTAATTGAGTTAAAAACTGATTGTGAGCAAAAAGAGGGGTTTCGTTGGTTTTATAATATTCTTTGTACTCAACTTTGGATCCTCCTGGTCCATGGCCGAAAATTGGGGCTTTTAAGAAGATTTCTAATCCCTTTTTCCAAAAAAAAAGTCTTTGGCTTACTGTCTGATTCTTGAGGTTTTGCTGTTTTTTATCTGCGTTACTCTCATGCAATAAAGATCTAATTCTTATTTGTAAATTACTATACTCTTTACAAGTAGTTCTGCCGTTTTCTATAAGTCTTATTTCGCTTTCTTTGAGTTTCAATAAGCCCTCTCTGTCTTTTTTAAACCCCTTTGATGTTAAATACCTGAATAATGTTTTTTTAAGGGGTTGTCCTATGTTGTCTTTGCCATCAAAACGGGTTTTGCTTCGCTTTTCCCATGCTTTTTTTAATTCTTTTGGTGCAATATTTTCCCATACGAAAAAACCATTTTCTGTAGTGTTATCATGAAATTTGTGGGAATACTTTTCCCCGCCTAAACTAAATGTTTGTATTGCTCTTTCGTTTGACTTTACGTGATAAAAATCTTTAATTGTTATACCTACATACAGTCCAAATAAAATAAAACTACCTAGAAGGGCAAGAATATAACCATTTTTGATTTTTCTTTTGAGTACGGCAATTTCTATGCCGATCATTGTAATTATAGCCGTTGATAGACCTATAATTGCTGTAATAGTTGCAAGTTTAAATACGATGAAAACAATCCATATAAAAAATAACATTAACAGTATTCTACTTTTTTTCTTGTTGATTACTAAAAATAGAATTAAAATTGTGGCAAATGATAGTAATATTGAATACCTTATATGAGACATAAATATAGAAATGTCTCTAATTGTTCCTGAATCTTTTTTTGTATTTAACCACCCTAGATCTACTAAAAACACTAAAAATGTACTAACTATTATTCCAAGAAAAAATGTAATAATTATGGTTTTATTTTCTTTTTTTGAAAATTGCTTGGTCGTCCCAATAATTATTGGTACTAAAAGAAGGGGTAACTTTATTCTAAGGACATTTAAACCAGTTATCAAATCCCTAGAAATTGGAAGCCAAATTAATTCTATTAAGAAAACCCCTGAAAAAATAATTGGTAAATATTTGTAGTTTTTTATATTCTCCCACTTTAATTTAAAATCTAACTCTAAAACCCAATTAATAAATAACCCAATAAGTGATAGGCTCATTGGAAATTTTCCCAAACTAACGCTTGCAACCAAGCATGAAATAAAAAATACGTATAATTTTCTATGTGTTGTTTTTTTAAGCAAAAAACTAATTATATCCTAAAATTTTGTTGTACTCCTCTTTGTTGTTAAGTAATTCTAAAGCTTTTTGTACGTAATTATCTTTTTTTAAGGAGGCCTCCATTCTTCCTCTTTGAAAGTGTTTCCTTGAGATTAATTCGTTCTCCAAAAAGAATTTTATCTCTTCTTCGTTTTTTATTAGGTCTTTTCCAATATCTACTTTAAAAATACTGTCAAGATTTTGAAAAATATTTTCGTTTTCTTTTAAGTATTTTTCTTTTTTTGCTATTTTTTTTAATTCTTTTAATTGAAAGGATGATCCTGTTTGATAGTTGATTTTTTTATTGCAAGCGAAATTGACAAATGATTTGTATGCTGAATCTGACAAAGAGAAGCTTTCTGGGCTTAAAGAGTCTTGATCATATAAATCAATATTGTCGTTGATAAACTCAAATATGATGTCTTTAAGCAATAAAGTTTCTGTAATCACGCTCAAATATTCTTCCTCAATTTTTTTATCTGGTTCAATCCCTCTTGAATCGGAAACTTTTCTTCCATTTTTTGTTTTAAAACTTTTAACCAGGCTGTCTTCAATCTTTTTTGAGCTTCCCTGTATTGAGGAATAGTCTAGTTTTTGAATGCACCTTCCTGATGGTGTATAATATTTTGCTACTGTTAATTTTATTTGCCCGCCAAAACTTACGGGTTTGGTTTGTTGAACAAGACCTTTTCCAAAGCTTGTATTGCCTACTATAACTGCTTTATCAAGGTCTTGTAAACTTCCAGCCACAATTTCACTGGCTGATGCTGAGTATTCATCTACTAGCACTACTAAAGAAAGGTTATTTGCAAAAGGTGTGTTTTGGGTAATATAAGATCGATTCATTTCTTTTATTCTACTTTTAGTGCTTACAACCTCTTGGTTTTTAGGAACAAAAAAGTTTACAATTTTAACAGCTTCATTTAAAAGCCCGCCACCATTTGATCTTAAATCAATTATTAGATTTCTTATACCCTTTTTTTGTAGTTCTTTAAGTGCCGCTTTGAACTCTATTGAAGCTGTTCTTGTAAAAGAGTTAAGCTTTATCAACCCTGTATTGGAATTGATTTTTTTAAAGAAACTAACTGCTGGAATTTGTATTTGTTCTCTTTTTACTTTTTTAACCATTGTATTATTTCTTCTATTTATTTCAATATTAATAATTGATTCTGCCGGTCCTTTTAATAAATTACCTGTTTCTTCTAGGTTCTTGGTATTAATTTTAATTCCGTCAATAGTTAATATTTCATCTCCTGGCAAAATTCCGCTTTTCTGTGCGGGGGAGTTTTCGTAGATTTCTGAAATAAGTACTTTGTTTTTTCTTTTCTTTATGTTGGCTCCAATCCCACCATACTCTCCTGTAGTTGTAAATCTAAAGTCTTCTATCTGAGATTCTGAAATATATGTAGTGTACGGGTCAAGTGATTTTAGCATTGCTTCTATGCCTTTTTTCATTACTCTGCCTGGAATTACCTCATCGACATAATAGTTATTAATTTTTTCATAAACCGATGCAACAAGTTTAAGATTTTTACTGATTTCAAAATAGTCTTTTTCTGTTTTTTGGGAAGAAGATAATACTAAAATTAAAGGAACTAAAAATAGTAGTTTAAAATTTTTAAAGATCATGTTTTAAGATTAAAAAGTTCTTTCATACTTTTGTTTATTTCAATAAAACTTGATTTTGTTTTGGAAACATAGGTAAAGGCTGTTGCTTTTGGTTGTTCATTTAAAAACAACTCCAAGTTATTGAAATATATTGCCTTCATTTGTCTTTTAATTTTGTTTCTTTCTGACGCTTTTGAAATATTCTTTTTAGAAACTGAAAATAAAACTTGATCCTTCTCAAAGGGTATCGAAAACATAACTATTGGAAAACATGAACTTTTAAAGCCTTTTGAAAATAATTTTGAAATCTCTTTTTTATTTGAAAGTATTTGTTTTTTTCTAAGCATTTCTAGGGGCTAGTAACGGAAAAACACTTTTATTTAGGATTGCTTTTTAAATATTTTTCTATGGCCATAGTCATTGAAGGAACCCCTGGTAATGGGGCCTTGATGTCTATTCTTAGACCTGCTTTTTCTGCAGCCTGAACAGTTGTTTGTCCAAAGGCAGCTATTTTTGTTCCGTTTTGTTTGAACTTTGGAAAGTTTTTCAGAAGCGACTGAATCCCAGATGGGCTATAAAAGACCAAAACATCGTATTTAACCTCTTCAAGATCGGACAAGTCACTACATACTGTTTTATAAAGTGTTGTGTTTTTAAACTTAATATTGTTTTCTTCCAGTTGGTCTGGTATGTTTTTTCTTTGAATATCTGAACAGGGTACTAAATATCTTTCGGTATTGTGTTTGACTATTATTTCCATCAGGTCTTTGAAGGTTTGTTTGCCGTGAAATATTTTTCTTTTCCGATATACAACATAGTTTTGAAGATAATACGCTACAGCCTCGGAAACACAGAAATATTTCATATGATCAGGAACAGTAAATCGAGTTTGTTTAGCAATTCTAAAGTAGTGGTCAATTGCCATTCTAGAGGTGAAAATTACTGCAGAATAGCTAGACATATCTATTCGTTGCTGTCTAAAATCTTTAGGGTCGATCCCCTCAACGTGTATAAATGACCTGAAATCAACTTTTAGCGAATACTTATTGGCCAACCCGTGAAAGGGGTTTTTATCGCTTTTCGGCTCAGGCTGAGAGACAAGTATGGAATTAATATTCATTTTAGCTGTAGTTTAAATTAAATGCTAAACCTTTATCTATTTGTAAGGACTAAAATCAATGCCAAAGGCAATATTTCAAGTGTGCAAAGGTAAAAAATTATATGTAAAAAAGAAACTTCTTCTTTTTTTGCTGTTCTCAACAAGATTATAAACCTGCTTAATATATAAAACACAATTACGGTAAAAAAAATTGCACTTATATTGCTAAGAAGATTTATGTTAACGCTATTGTGGTAAATTATCCTGTATAAAGAAAATGCTGCAGAGGCCCAGCCTATTTGTATTGCCATTATTATAAAAGATGTAAGGTAGGTTTCGGAAAGTGTTTTTTTTTGAAAAATAACTCCAGAAATAGTGATAAGCCCCTTTTTAATAATCACCAATGCGGTGAAAACTATTAATACTGTAGTTGGAGAAATCTTTTTTTCTTCAAAAACAAAACATAAGGCTAAAGCTTGAAGAGAAATAGACGTCCAAAATAAAATAGTTAGTATTCTGTCTTGAGTATTGTTTAAAACAAACTTAAAGTCTGTTTTTTTTATGTGCGCTAAAACAATACTCTTTAAAAGTGTTGGTCTATTTTTAATAGAGTAACTAATTATAATAGTTATAATTATCATTATAATTAATAAATAAAGGTGGTCATTAATTACTCTTTCTATTAATAGCATAATTGTTTATCTCTCATTAAAGAGCTTAAATTTAAAGCTTTTAAAGATGTTTTTCTATTTTTACCTTTTAAAAGAAAACGAATGTCTAATGTCGAACTACATAATAAGTTAAATCGGGCTGATGCAGAAAAAAAAATTTCTAAAGAATTGTTCAATAGAACCGTTTTATCTTTTTACAAATATGTTGTTATTGCAGAGCCTCGTTTTTTGAGAAATTATTTGTATAGTGGGTGGAAGGCTCTTGGTGTTCTGGGTCGGATTTATGTTGCTAAAGAGGGCATTAATGCCCAGGTTTCTGTTCCGGATCATCATTTAAAAAACTTTAGAGATTTTGTAGATAGCGTTTCCTATATTAAGGATTTAGTATTTAAGGCGGGATTAGATAAAAATAATTTATCTTTTTTAAAGCTTACTGTAAAAGTCAAATCTCAGATTGTGGCAGATGGGCTAAAAGCGAAAGAATATGATGTGACCGACTCGGGAAAACATTTGTCTGCAAAAGACTGGAATCAATTAACAGAGAGTGGTTCAATCATCGTTGATATGAGAAATCATTACGAAAGCGAAGTTGGACATTTTGAAGGGGCCATACTTCCAGAAACTGATACATTTAAAGAAGGACTTCCTTTAGTAAAAAAACTACTGAAAGGCAAGGAAAAAGATAATGTGTTGTTATATTGTACAGCAGGAATTAGGTGTGAAAAAGCATCTGCTTATTTAAAACATTCTGGATTTAAAAATGTTCATCAGCTTTCTGGTGGAATTGTCAAATATACAAATGAAACTGAAGAGCTGGGGTTGAAAAATTATTTTAAGGGTAAAAACTTTGTTTTTGACAATCGGCTTGGTGAGCGAGTCTCTGAGGACATTCTTAGTAATTGTCATCAATGTGGCGTTGTTAGTGATGATCATACTAATTGTCAAAATTTAAACTGTAATTTACTTTTTATTCAATGCAATAAGTGTAAGGTGGCCTATAATAATTGTTGTTCTCCCAATTGTGTCAGTGTGGTAAAATTGCCTATTGAAAAGCAAAAAAAATTAAGAAGAAAGAAAAGGGTTTTTCATAGCCACAAAAAAGTCAATTTAATGTTGGCGTTTAAAAAGTAATGTATGAGTTTATTTAAACAAAGAAAAGAGCTAAACCTTTCTGATATTGCAGATTCTGTTCTCGAAAAATGGAAGAAAAATAATACTTTTAAAGAAAGTCTTACTATCAGGGAGGGCAACAAGCCTTTTGTTTTTTTTGAAGGGCCACCTTCTTCCAATGGCCTTCCTGGTATTCACCATGTAATGGGAAGAACTATAAAAGATGTTTTTTGTCGATTTAAAACCCTTCAGGGTTTTCAAGTTAATAGAAAAGCCGGTTGGGACACTCATGGTTTGCCTGTTGAACTAGGTGTTGAAAAAGAACTTGGGATAACAAAAGAGGATATTGGTGTCAAAATTAGCATTGAAGACTATAATGCCGCTTGTAAAGAAGCTGTAATGAAATATACTAATGTTTGGAACGATCTGACTTTAAAAATGGGGTATTGGGTAGACACTGAAGATCCTTACGTTACTTATGAAAACAAATACATAGAGTCGGTTTGGTGGATACTTAAGCAGGCTTTTGACAAGGGTTTGATTTATAAAGGCTATTCTGTTCAACCCTACTCACCTATGGCAGGAACCGGTCTTAGTTCTCATGAAATCAATCAACCTGGGTGTTATAAAAATGTAAAAGACACTTCAATTACTGCTCAGTTTAGAATTAAAAATAATAATCCCTCAGTCTTCGGGGTCAAAGAAAATATTTATCTATTGGCTTGGACTACAACCCCTTGGACGTTGCCTTCTAACACTGCCTTAGCGGTAAATAATAACGTGGACTATGTTGTTGTTAAAACTCGTAATCAATATACTGGCGAAGAAGTTGTAGTTGTTACGGCTGAAAAGCTTTTAAAAAAAGTGTTTTCTTCGCCATATGCTGCAGTTGAGGACCTGAAAGATAAAGAAAAGCAAATATCATACGAGGTTATCAAAAAAGTTAAAGGAAAAGTGTTGGTTGGGTTGTTTTACCACCAATTAATGCCCCTGGCGCAGCCTGCCGAATTTCCAGAAAAGGCTTTTAGAGTAATTCATGGAGACTTTGTTTCCGTGGAAGAGGGAACAGGGATTGTTCATATCGCACCTACTTTTGGAGCTGATGATGCAAAGGTCGCTATTGATGCTGGTGTTCCTCCAATGCTTATTAAAAATTCAACAGGTGAATTAGTCCCTTTAATAAACCTTAAAGGTGCTTTTGTTGATGGTTTGGGCGCGCTCAGTGGCAAGTTTGTCAAAGAAGCCTATTATGAAAATGTAGACCCTAAAAGAAAGCCTTTAGACGTGGAGATTGCAATAATCCTAAAGGAAGAAAATAAAGCTTTTAGGGTTGAAAAATACGAGCACAGTTACCCACATTGTTGGAGAACAGATAAGCCCGTTTTGTATTATCCCCTTGATTCTTGGTTTGTGAAAGTTTCCGCTTTTAAAAAAAACATGGTGGAATTGAATAAAAATATTAATTGGAAGCCTAATTCCACAGGAACTGGAAGGTTTGGAAATTGGCTAGAAAACGCCAACGACTGGAACCTTTCTAGGTCTAGGTTTTGGGGAATTCCTATTCCAATATGGAGAAGTGAAGATAGTGCGGATGTTGTGTGTGTTGGTTCAGTAGAAGAATTAAAAAAAGAAATTGTATTTTCTATTAAAATGGGACACATGAAAGTAAATCCTTTAGAAAATTTTCAAGTCAATAACAATAGTAAAGAAAATTATACTTTTTTTGATTTACATAAAAGCTTTGTAGACAAAATTGTTCTTTCCTCAAAAAGCGGAAGACCTCTTTATCGAGAAAAAGACCTTATAGATGTTTGGTTTGATTCTGGATCTATGCCGTTCGCTCAGTGGCACTACCCTTTTGAAAATAAGGGGATGATTGATGATAAAAAAGCCTTTCCGGCTGATTTTATTGCAGAGGGTGTTGACCAAACCCGAGGCTGGTTTTATACTTTACATGCGATATCTACAATGATCACTGGTTCTGTTGCTTATAAAAATGTTATTTCCAATGGGCTGGTTTTAGATAAGTCTGGTCAAAAAATGTCTAAGCGACTTGGAAATGCTGTAGACCCATTTGAAACCTTAAAGAAATATGGTGCCGACGCAACTAGGTGGTATATGATCTCAAATGCTCAACCGTGGGACAACTTAAAATTTAATTTTGAAGGGATTAACGAGGTTAAAAGAAAATTTTTTGGGACCCTTTTTAATACCTATAATTTCTTTGCGCTTTATGCAAATCTTGACAGCTACAAATACGATAAAAATAATACTTCCATAAAACTTACTGAGCTAGACTCTTGGATTCTTTCCAGGTTAAATTCGCTTATTAAAGACGTAGAAAGAGACTTTAATGATTATGAGCCCACAAAAGCCGCAAGAGAAATACAATCTTTTGTTATAAATGATCTTAGCAACTGGTATGTCCGTCTTTGTAGAAAGCGTTTTTGGAAAGGGGTCTTTAACGAGGAGAAGAAAGCGGCTTACGACACTCTTTTTATTTGCTTAAAAGAAATCAGTATAATGATGTCTCCTATCGCGCCTTTTTATAGCGACATGCTTTATGAGGACCTGTGTTCTAATGAAGACTCTGTTCATTTATCTCTTTTCCCAAAACATAATAATAACCTTATAAGTGGTGGTCTAGAATATAAAATGGCTCTTGCACAAAAGATATCTTCTTTAATACTAAGCATTCGTAAAAAAACCAAGATTAAAGTTAGGCAACCTCTTCAGAGGGTTTTAATTCCGTCTCTTAATAAAGAATTTGACAGCGCTATAAAAGAGGTTGAGTCAATTATTATTTCGGAGGTTAACATAAAGGCCATTGAGTTTATTTCTTCTAGTGATTCTATATTAAAAAAGAAAGCTAAAGCAAATTTTAAAATTTTAGGCCCAAAACAAGGTAAAAATATGAAAGAAATTGCCTCTATTATTGGCAGCTGGAATAATGAGGATATTGAGATTTTTGAAAAGACTGGTCAAAAAGAAGTTCTTTTAAATAGCGGAGTTGTAACACTTTTAACCGAAGATGTTGTGCTTTTAACTGAAGAAGTGCCCGGCTGGGAAATCGCTAGTTCTGGAAATATTACTGTTGCTTTGGATGTTTCTATAAGCAAGGGGCTTATGGAAGAGGGGCTTTCAAGAGACTTTGTAAGTCTAATTCAAAACGAGAGAAAAGTAATGATGCTTGAGGTTACGGACTTTATTAAAATCAAAATCTTTTCAGATAGGCAAACCCAAGAAGCTTTTAATAACAATTTAAATTATATTTGTTCCGAAACATTGACAAAAAAATTAATCTTCGTTGATAAATTTGAAGATTCTAGTGTTTTAAAAGGTGGTAAAGAATTTAAATATTCCATTGAAAAAATAAATACACATCATTATGAATAATGAAAAAAACAGATACGGAGACACTGAACTTGAAGAGTTTCAAACTATAATTATGCAAAAGCTTGAAGAAGCCAAAGAAGCTCTTGAAATTTTAAAAGGGTCCCTTTCACATAAAGATGACCACGGCACAAATGATACTGGGAGGTCTTTTAACATGATGGAAGATGGAGCAGAAACATTAATGAGAGAGGAAAATGCTCAGCTTGCCTCACGGACAGAAAAGTTCATTACCAACTTGGAACATGCGCTCGTTAGAATAAAAAATAAAACTTATGGGGTTTGTAGAAAAACCGGGAAGCTTATAAGTAAAGATCGTCTCAAGCTTGTACCTCACACAACGTTAAGTATAGAGGCTAAAAAAGCTGAAAACTGATTTCTTTTGATTAAGAAGTATTATCCTTTTTTAATTGTTTTTTCTGTACTATTTTTAGACCAGTCTCTTAAGTTTTGGGTGAAATGTAACTATGCCTTGGGTGAAAATATTTTTAACTTCGGGATTTTAAGGTTTGATTTTGTAGAAAACCCTGGAATGGCTTTTGGGCTTTCGTTTGGGGGGCTAACAAGTAAATATATTCTTGGTGTTTTTCGGGTCTTTGCTGTTTTTTTTATAGGAAAATATATTTATTTATTAATTAAAACAGGCGCTCATAAGGGGTTTGTTGCTATTATGTGCTTTGTTTTTTCTGGTGCTCTAGGAAATATTATTGATAATTTATTTTTTGGACTAATTTTTAGCTCTGGTACTTCTTGGAATAGTGATATTGAATATTGGGTTGGGTATTCTGGTGTTTCTTCTGTTTTTGTGGGTGGGTACTCTGGCTTCCTTGAGGGGTGTGTCGTTGACATGATTCATCTTGAGTTTTATTGGCCTTCGTGGGCTCCTTTTGGTTTAAAAAACACCGAAATATTTCCACCTGTTTTTAATTTTGCAGACACATGTATTTCGTCAAGCGTCTTTTTTGTTATGCTTTTTTATAAGAAACTTGTTCGCAAGGAAGATCTTAATTTGGCGATGCTGTTTTCAAACACCGTTAAATAACAATGTTTACTATCTTATTAGGAACAACTATTACTTTTTTGTGTGGTTTTCCTTGTAATAATTTAATTGTTTTTGTGTTGTTGAGCACTTCTTTTTCAATGTCACTAATTGAGAGTGTTTTAGAAAGTTCTATTAAAAATTTCATTTTTCCATTAAATGAGATTGGGTACTTGAATTTGTTTTCTAAAATATATTCATTTTTATATTCTGGAAATTCCGCAAGAGAAATGCTGTTTTTGTTTCCCATTTTACTCCACATTTCTTCTGTTACGTGTGGAGCGTAAGGAGATAAAATAATACACAGTAAAGAGAGAATTTCTGTATTGTTACAGCTTAATGATGTTAGTTCGTTAACACATATCATAAAACCCGAAACGGGTGTGTTGAAGGAAAACCTGTCTATATCTTCTTTAGTTTTTTTTATGGTCTTGTGTATAGTTTTGAGTTCTTGGAGGGTTGGAGACTCCTTTATAACATTAAATTTTCCTTCTTTATAAAAAAGTTTCCAAAACTTTTTTATAAAACTATAAACGCCGGTTATTCCTTTGGTGTCCCATGGTTTATGCTGTTCTAATGGCCCCAAAAACATTTCATAACATCTTAAGGTGTCTGCCCCGTATTTTTCAACTAAGATGTCGGGGTTTTGAACATTATAGTATGACTTTGACATTTTTTCTACCGCCCCAGAGCATTTAAATTTTTGGTTTTCTAAAATAAACTCTGCATTATTGTATTCTTTTCTTGATTTTTTAAACGCTTTAATATCTAGCTCGTATCCATGTACTAGATTAATGTCTACATGTGTTTTAAAAACGTGTTTTTCAAGTTGAGTATGTAGTTTTTTTAAAAGTTGTGAGTCCGCTTTATATAAGCTTGTGTTTATTAATTTTTCTTTGAATTCATTTATCGAATAGCTGTTCCTGTGGTTAATATCTTCAACTATCTTTTTGGAAAAATAAATGGTGGTTTTTTTTGTAATACTACTCGATTCATTTTTTAGCTTGTAAACAAATCTAGAGTTACCTTGTATCATTCCTTGGTTGATCATTTTTTTAAAGGGCTCATCGAAGGGAATATAGTTAAGGTCATACAAAATTTTTGTCCAGAAGCGAGAATATAAAAGATGTCCTGTTGCGTGTTCTGCTCCGCCAACATACAAGTCTACATTTTTCCAATAATTTAATTTTTGCTTAGAAACGAACTCTTTGGTGTTTAAGGGGTCTATGTAACGCAAAAAATACCAGCTACTTCCTGCCCAACCGGGCATGGTGTTCGTTTCCATTCTGTCTCCAGAAAAATCTGTTTTCCATTCTTCTTTGCTTACTCTTGCTAATGGTGGCTCTCCGTTATTAGTGGGTAAGTAATTATCGATTTTGGGTAGCTCAACAACTTTATCGTTCTTTAATAAGCGTGGTAAAGCGCCTTTATAATAAACAGGAAAGGGTTCTCCCCAATATCGTTGTCGAGAAAAAACAGCATCTCTTAATTTATACTGTGTTTTTGGCTCTGCATAATTGTTTTTTGCTAACTCTTTTATCGCTAATTGTTCTGCTGTTTTTGTTGTTAGCCCATTTAAAAAGTCTGAGTTATACAAAATTGCATCCTTGTCTGTATATGCTCTTTTAGAGATGTTCTTGTCTTTAAAGATGTTGATAATTGTAATCTTAAACTTTATTGCAAATAACCAGTCTCTTTGATCCCCGCAAGGAACAGACATAATGGCTCCTGAGCCATAACTAGAAAGAACATAATCTGCTGTCCAAATAGGAATTTTCTTTTTTGTAAAAGGGTGAATTGCATAACCACCTGTAAACTCACCCGTCACCTTTTTTACTTCGCTTGTTCTTTCTCTTTCTGATCTTAATGATGCTTTAGCTATATAATCTTCTATTTTTTGTTTTTGTTTACTTGTGGTTACCTTTTTTAATAGTTTGTGTTCTGGCGAAAGCACTATAAATGAAACTCCAAATATAGTTTCCGGTCTTGTTGTAAATACTTCAATTTTATTTTCTATACCTGCTATTTGGAACTTAATTGTTGCTCCTTTTGATTTGCCTATCCAGTTTTTTTGTGTTTCTTTTATAGATTCGGACCAGTCTAATTTATCCAGATCTTTTATTAGCCGTTCAGCATATGCTGTTATCCTCATACTCCACTGTCTCATCTTTTTTTGCTCGACCGGGTGTCCTCCTCTTTCTGAAAATCCATTTTTAATTTCGTCATTTGCTAAGACTGTTCCAAGCTCTGGACACCAGTTTACCATAGTATCAGAAAGGTAAGTAAGCCTATATTTTAAAAGTGTTTTTTCTTTTTCTTCTAGACTCCAGCTATTCCATTCTGATGAAGAAAAAATAACTTTGTTGTTTGTGCTTGCTTTAATTTCTTTATTTCCGTTTTTTTCAAACCTCAATATAAGGGTTTCTATTTTTTCAGCTTTTTTTGTTTCTTTATTATACCAAGAGTTAAATATTTGTTTGAAAATCCATTGTGTCCATTTGTAATATTCTGGTGAAGATGTCCTTATTTCTCTATCCCAATCATAAGAAAACCCTAGTTTATCTAGTTGTTTTCTGTAGCCTAAAATTGCGTTTCCTTCAATATCATTTCCTCCATCTATGTTTGTTTTTGTTGTAACAGCTGGGTGTTGGCCAGTTTGAATAGCGTATTGTTCTGCCGGCAAACCAAAAGAATCATATCCCATCGGGTGTAAAACATTATAACCTAACAGTCTTTTATATCTGGCATATACATCGGAAGCTATGTATCCAAGGGGGTGTCCTACGTGTAGTCCCGCACCAGAGGGGTAAGGAAACATGTCTAAAACATAATACTTTGGTTGGTTGGTTTTATCCTTTGCCGCAAAAGTTTTATTTTCAAACCAATGTTTTTGCCACTTTCTTTCAATTATTTGAGGATCATACTCTTGCATTTTTTTTCTTTGGTGTTTTATCTATTAACAATACTATTTCTCCTTTTACTTTGTTTTTTTTAAAATGTAAAATTAACTCTTCTGCTGTTCCTCTAATATTTTCTTCGTATATTTTTGTTATTTCTCTAGAAATACTAATTTTTCTGGTATCTAATATCTCTAATTTTATTTCATTTAATAGTTTTAAAAGTCTATGTGGAGATTCAAACAAAACAATAGTATGAGCAGTATTTAATACTTTTTTTAGTTTTTTTTTTCTTCCTTTTTTATGGGGTAAAAAACCAAAAAAACTAAATTCATCTGTCGCAAATCCTGACTGTACTAAAGCTGGAACTATAGAAGTGGGGCCAGGCAAACAATAAACAGGTATATTGTTTTCTTTTGCTTTGTTTACTAATAAAAATCCCGGGTCACTTATTCCTGGTGTTCCTGCGTCAGAAACGAGAGCAATATCAATATCTTTTTCTTTAACCTCTTTAATTATTAAATCTACAAGTTGATGCTCGTTATGTTGATGATAAGCTAAAATACTATTAATAATATTATATTTTATCAAAAGTTTTTTTGTTATTCTAGTGTCCTCTGCAAATATTTTATTTACCTTTTCTAGCGTTTCCTTAGATCTATAGGTTATATCACCTAGGTTACCTATTGGTGTTGGTATTATATAAATATTACCCAAATTCTATTATTTAATTTTAATACCATCTCTTTTAAACTCATTTCCGTTCTTATATAAATAAGTTACTATTAATTCTCCTTTTTTATTATAAATATTCCATTCTCCATTTTTTTCTCCGTTTTTATATTTTCCCTCTTCTTTTTTTAATCCATTTGAATAGTAACTAATATGCTTACCAATAGGAATATCATTAATAAATTCGCCTTTAAACTTTGTTTTATTTGTTGTAGTATATGTAGATTTCCATAATCCTATTTTCATTCCTCCTATATATTTTCCTTTTTCTTTAAAATCATTTATTATATATTCCCAATTACCTTCTCTTTCACCATAAAAATATTCACCTTTAGTTATTACTACTCCGTTGGTGTCGTATTCTACTATTAATCCATTTTCTTTTCCATTTATATATTCTTCTTGTCTTCTTATTTGACCATTTATATACCACCATTGCCACACACCATTTGGTTTGTTTTTTATAAACTTTCCTTGTTGTTGTAAAACACCATTTTCAAAATAATATTTCCATTGTCCACTTTTATTGTTTTTTAAAAAAACTCCTTTTTCCTTTATTTTCCCATTTGGCCAGTAAAACACCCAACTGCCTTTTTTATTGTTTGATTTATCAAAGTTTCCCTTATATATAAGAGTGTCATTTTTAAAATAATTAAAATTAATTTGTTTTCCTGTGGAATCAAAAACTTTAAATAAACCTTGTTTTTTATTATTTTTTAATACTCCAAATATATACCCGTTTTTAATTTTAATCTGTGATGTTTTTATTCCTTTAGTTATTTCTATATTACTTTCTATACCGTTTTTATAGTTTTTTATTTCTTTTACTTTTCCTTTTTTATCATAAACTTTTTTGAATCCTTCTTTTTTTCCATGGAAAAAAGTTTCTTCAATTTTTATTTTATTATTATCATAATGAACTTTCCAAACACCGTGTTTTTTACCATCTGAATCCATCCTATTTATTTCTTCTTTTTTATTAATAATTCCCATGTCATAATTCAAAATAGAAATTATGTTTCCTAAACTATCGTAATTATAGCATGTTCCATCTTTTATATTGTTTTTATATATGTTAACTTTTGAAATTTTATTTGAACCTTTAAAGTACTTTACTTCTTTACCTTCTTTTTTTCCGTTTTTGTAAAAAGTTTCTTTTACTATTCTTCCTGTATTGTCAAAGTTTATAATAACGCCATGCTTTTTATTATTTTTATACTCCTCTTTTAGAGTTATAATTCCAGAAGAATCATAAAACAACCATGTACTATCAAGTAAAGCTTCTTTCCAAAAGCCTATAGACTTTTTTTTAGAATTTTTATAATAGTTTATCCATTTACCATCTGGCTTACCATTCTTTAAATTACCCTCGCTACTTAATTCTCCTGTTGGAAAATAAAACTTTTTACTTTTAAGGTTTTGAGAATAATTAACATTTATATATATTAAAAAAAAGATTAAGTAAATACATTTATTATTATTATCTATGTTCATATGTTTGTAAAACATTTAGTTTTTATAATTTTATTACAAATAAAAGTTTTATTAACATTCGATCAACAAAAGATTTTAAAATAAAACATTTAAAATCAACTATTTAATGAGTTATTAAAAATATATTTATAAAATAGTATTAATTCATTAGTTAATAAAAAAAATAGAATTATGCTTTTATTTAGTTGGCAACCTTTTAATTAATTTTTTAATTCTTTATTTTATAAAAGCATATAAATAAACTATTTTTTATATCAAACAAATTATCTACAATAGCAAATAAAAGTATGACAATATAACCAACAAGTTTATAACATGAAAATATCAATAGCATCTGATCACGCAGGTTTTGAACTTAAAAGCCACCTTATTTCTTCTTTTAGCGCAAAGCACATCTTCATAGATTCTGGCCCATCTTCGAGCTTAAGCGTCGACTACCCAGATTTTGCTCATAAAGCTGTTAGTGAGTATAAGAAGAAAAAATGTGATAGAATAATATTAATTTGTGGTTCCGGAAATGGAATTCAAATGTCTGCAAACAAGCACAAAGACATAAGGTGTGCTTTATGTTGGACAAAAGAAACCACAGAAATGGCAAGGCTACACAATGATGCAAATGCATTAGCACTTCCTGCAAGATTTATATCTTTTCCATTGGCAATAAAAATTGTTAATACCTTTATTAATACACCTTTTGAGGGTGGAAGGCATAAAAAAAGGATTTTAAAGATAAATGGAAATCAGTAAATATTATTACCTATTAATAATTGCCATGGCGTCATCTTGTGTAGTTTTTAAACCTAAACCTACCCAACTCAAAACACCCCAAAATCCAGCACAGTTATATTCTAATACAATCAGCATTGCCGATCTTAAAGAATATTTGAAAAAGCTTTCTTCAGACGAATTTGAAGGAAGAGAAACAACAACAAAAGGTCAAAAAATGGCCGCTAACTATATTAAAAATCATTTTCTTAAATATAACATTTCAAGCCCAAGAAGACTAGAAACCCCGTATTTTCAAAAGTTTCCTGTACAGGTATTAGATCTTTCTTCAGTAGACCTTTCGATTAACGGAACGAAACTTAACTTTTTAGAAGAATTTTATTCTTTTGGATTGCCTGTAAATTGTTCTTATTCACGTAAACAAATAGTCTTGCAGGAGTATTCTTCAACCCAAAAACCAAAAGAAGTAAATTTTAAAGGAAAAGTTGTGCTATTACTTAATGACACTAACGAACATGTTAAACCCGTAAGCTGGAGAAAGAAAATTAATTATTTTTCTTTAAATGGAGCCCTTGCCGTTATATTACAAAAGCCTAATTATAAAAACACGGACTTAAGAATAAAGAATCAAATAATAAAACCTTACATGAAAGTACACGGGAATCAAAAATCTAAAGCGCACATTCCTTTTTTCATTGTTGATGACCAATCATTATCAAGAGTCTTAAAAGACGGAGCAAACACGACATCATTTTTAGCACAGACCAGCAAAACAAAATACGCTGAAAACGTTTTAGGCTTTATACCAGGTAAAACAGACGAGTTAGTAGCAATATCCGCTCATTATGATCATTTAGGTTATGATAATGGTCAAATTTGCAATGGAGCAGATGACGACGGTTCAGGAACAAGCTCTCTTATGTCTATTGCTAAGTCTTTTAAACTTGCACATGATGAAGGTTTTGTACCACAAAGAGGAATACTATTTTTAGCCTTTTCGGGTGAAGAAAAAGGTCTTTTCGGATCAAGATATTATACAGAGAATCCAGCTTTCCCACTTATTAAAACGGTTGTTGATTTAAACATTGATATGGTTGGAAGAAATGACACTTTACACGATAACAATAATTACATTTATCTTATAGGATCAGACAGAATTAGCAAAGATTTGCACTCTATTAGTGAAGAAGTTAATAATGAAAACATTTTTTTCAACTTAGACTATACCTACAATAAAAAAGATGATCCTAATAGATTTTATGAAAGATCAGATCATTATAATTTTGCTAAAAACAATATACCGGTAATTTTTTATTTTGGAGGCATGCATGAGGACTACCATAAACCAACAGACGACTTCGAGAAAATAGATTTTCCAAAATTAGCAAAAGTAACTAGATATGTGTTTTTAACCGCATGGGAGCTCGCCTATAGAAAAGAAAGAATTAAGTAAAATGGAAAAAGTAATTTTAGTTGATAAACTGGACAAGGAGATTGGCACAATGGAAAAACAAGAGGCGCATATCAAGGGGGTTTTGCACAGGGCTTTTTCAATTTTTGTTTTTAATAGTAAAAACGAACTACTTCTACAAAGAAGAGCTAAAACTAAATATCACTCAGCAGGCCTATGGACAAACACCTGTTGTAGTCATCCAAGGCCTAACGAGTCAACAACGCAAGCGGCAAAAAGACGCCTTAAAGAGGAAATGGGAATGTCCTGTAATTTATCCAAACAATTTGACTTTATTTACAAAGCTATTTTAACTAACGGCCTTTATGAGCATGAATTTGATCATGTTTATTTTGGTACGTCTAACGACCCTCCTACTATTAATTTGTCCGAAGTTGACACATATGAATATAAAACCTTAGAAGTTATTAAAAAAGAAATTAAAAATATTCCGGAAAGATATACAGAGTGGTTTAAAATTTGCTTTGTTCAGGTTGAGAAATTTTATAATAAAAATTTATGAATATAGCTGTTATAGGCGCTGGCAGTTGGGGAACAGCTCTAACTTCAGTTCTCTCACAAAAGCAAAAAGTAAGTTGGTGGATAAGAAGCAACAAAAATCTTGAGCACATTAAAAAGTTCAAACGAAACCCATCATATCTAACAAATTTAACCCTTAACACCAACAATATTACTCTCTTTAATAATATTGATGATGTTTTAAAAATCAATGATCTTATAATTGTTGCAATTCCTTCAGAATTCTTGTTTTCAACTTTTTTAAATAAAGGCCCTTTGTTAAATAACAAGATTATATTATCTGCAACTAAAGGCGTTATCCCAGAAAGACTTATTACCCCCCACAGTTTTTTTGCCTCCATTAATAACAATAATAATTACGGTGTTATTTCTGGCCCTTGTCATGCTGAAGAAATTGCACTTGAAAAGCAGAGTTATATAACAATATCCTTTGAAAGTTTAACACACACCGAAGATTTAAAAAACATTTTCAAATCAAATTTTTTACAAATAAGCATGTCATCAGACGTTGTTGGCGCCGAGTATGCTGCAATTATTAAAAATATATATGCCATTCTTACAGGCGTTTGTTCAGGCCTAGGTTATGGTGATAATTTTATTGCCGTTTTAATCACATCATCTGCAAATGAGCTTAATAATCTTTTAATGATTTTAGATGCTAAAAATAGAACTATTACTAAAGCTGCTTATTTAGGTGATCTTTTAGTAACTTGTTATTCAGCACATAGTAGAAATAGAAGTCTTGGCTTTTTAATTGGTAAAGGGTTGCCGTTGCCCAAAGCTTTATCACAAACTAAAATGGTTGCCGAAGGATATCACGCCTGTGCATCCATTTATAAAATACTAACTAACTTAAAAAGAAATTATGATGCGCCAATTCTTAATTGCGCTTACAACATTATGCACCTTGGCAAAGACCCCCAAACAGAAATAACCACGCTAACACCTTTAATTAGTTGAAAACTAATCAGTTATGTTTTTTTCACAGAGCTTGGTTTTAATAAGACATCTTGTTTTTTCTGAACTTAAGCTCTTGTGGTTTACGATATGCCCTTAAAAGCTATTTATACAAAAAATACATCAAACTAGAGTGCTCTTTTTCTTTTTTTGCCTTTATATTTGACCTAAACCCGTTCCAAATACCTTTAATCAAATTTTCTCCTTTTTTCTTTGAGCTCAACATGCTTATGTAGTATGCATCAAAGAACATTGGCTCTATGTGTTTTAATTTTAAGTTGTTTTTGTTTGCAATATTTTGAATATCGGCCTTTCTAAAATGAGACACATGTATTGGCAAGTCATATGCTACCCAATTTTCTTTATATTTTTGTGCGTCATAGGAGTTGCAGTTTGGAACAGCAATTATAATAACCCCACCTTCTTTAAGTATCTTATAAATCTTTTCAATGTAGGCTTGAGTATCATATACATGCTCATAGACGTGCCACATTGTTACTACGTCAAACATGTTTTTTTCTTTCAAGCTTAATAGGTTGCTACTAATTTTAATATTATTTTTTTCTATTGCAATTTTTTTAGCTCCTTTATCTTTCTCTATACCGTCTATTTCCCATTTCTTGTGCCGCATATAGCTTAAAAAATCACCTGTTCCGCATCCAACATCTAATATCTTTTTTCCGCCTGTTTTACTGTATTTCTCTATTAACTGGTTTTTTTTGTAAAATTGGTATTTTCTTACAATGTGATATATTTTATTAATTAATCCTTTTTTAGTTGCATTATGAGAGATGTAGTTTTTGCTTTGGTAATACTTTCCTATAAATTTCTCTTTAGGTCTTGGGCTTGTAAATCTATATCCGCAGGTTTCACACTCTACAATACTAAAAAATTCCCTTGTTGCATTATGATCTTGCCCTACAAGATGTTTTTTTATTGCGCTTCCTTCGCATATACTACATAATAATATGTTTTCCTTTTCTTGTTCCACGTGAAACTTTATCTTCCTAGGTAAATTAATAAAATCGATATATCAGATGGTTTTATCCCACTTATCCTTGCAGCCTGTCCAATGTTAATTGGCCTTATGCTGTTTAGTTTTTCTTTAGCTTCAGTTGATAGAGAGGAAAATTTCAAATAGTCTATATCTTTTGGGATTTTTACGTGCTCGAGTTTTTTTAATTTTTCAGCATTTTCAATTTCTCTATTTATATAACCGCTATATTTTAAGTCTATTTCAACTTGTTCAATTATGTTATTCTCTATTTTATTTTCCTTAATGAAGCGGTTTAATTTTTCGCTTCTATCTATAATTTCGTTTAGAGAAATACCAGGTCTAGTCAAAATACTAGGTGTTTTAACTTTTTGTTTGATTTTTCCACTTTTTTTCTTTTCAAGAAGATCGTTTACTTCCTCGGGTTTCAATGATAGTTTTGCTGCGTATTTTTTTAATAGTTCAGTTTTTTCCTTTTTAGCCTCAACATGATTAAATTTATTTTCGTCCAATAGACCAATCTCAAATCCTTTTTTTGAAAGCCGTATATCTGCATTGTCTTGTCTTAATAGTATTCTGTATTCAGCCCTAGAAGTGAACATTCTATAAGGTTCATTGGTGCCTTTTGTTATTAAATCATCAATTAACACACCAATGTAAGCTTCGTTTCTCCCAAGGACAACGGGTTCTTTATTGTTCGTTTTTAAATGTGCATTTATTCCAGCCATTAAACCCTGTCCTGCTGCTTCTTCATAACCTGTGGTTCCATTTATCTGCCCGCTGAAATATAGGTTTTCAACTATCTTGGTTTCTAATGTGTGTTTTAGCTGTGTTGGTGGAAAGTAATCATATTCTACGGCATACCCAGGCCTAAACATTTTAGCATCTTCAAATCCCTTTATAGTCCTTAGCCCTAAAAGCTGTATATCTTCAGGTAAGCTGCTAGAAAAACCGTTTATATAAAATTCTATTGTCTCTAAACCTTCAGGTTCTGCAAATATTTGGTGTCTTGGCCTTTGACTAAACCTGTTTATTTTATCTTCAATTGAAGGACAATATCTTGGACCTACAGAGTCTATAGCGCCATTAAAAAGAGGACTTCTACTGAACCCGCTTCTTAAAACATCATGTGTTTTTTCGTTAGTGTATGTTATAAAACAACTTTTTTGACTTTTTAATGCTGTGGTGTCATTAAAGTACGAAAACTTTCCAGGATTTACATCTCCAGGCTGCTCTTCCATCAAAGAAAAGTTTATACTTCTACCGTCTACTCTTGCCGGGGTGCCTGTTTTCATTCTGCCGGACTTAAAACCTAACGATTCTAATTGAGCTGTTATTCCTTTTATTGGTTTTTCACCCATTCTTCCACCACCAAACTTTTTTTCTCCAAGATGAATAGTGCCATTTAAAAAAGTCCCACTATTTAATACCACGGCCTTACACTGTATTTTGACTCCCATTGATGTTTTTACACCAATTACTTTGTGGTTCTCAACAATTATTTCTTCAACAACATCTTGCCAAAAATCTAGGTTTTTAATGCTCTCTAGAGACCTTCTCCAGGTTTTGCTAAATAGTTTTCTGTCACACTGAGCACGTGGACTCCACATTGCAGGACCTTTTGACTTGTTTAAAAGCTTGTACTGAATAGAGCTTAAGTCTGTAATTATTCCTGTGGAACCACCCAGCGCATCAATTTCCCGTACTATTTGCCCCTTTGCTATTCCACCAATTGCCGGGTTGCAGCTCATTTGACCAATGGTTTCCATGTTCATAGTAATTAAAAGAACACTAGAACCCATCTTCGCTGCACTAGCTGCAGCTTCGTTTCCTGCATGACCTGCGCCTACAACAATAATATCGTATTTATTAAGCATTTTGTTTCACGTGAAACAGAGCGTAACCAACTCTATATCAAATAATTAGTTTTAACAAGTTGTTTTCTTTATCTCGCATAATAGACTTTTCTTTATTTGTAACGTCATTAAATCCACACAAATGTAGAACACCGTGAATAATAACCCTAAATAATTCTTCTTTAAACGTTACATGGTATTCTAAAGCATTTTTCTTAACAGTATCAACAGATACGAAAATATCACCATTTATTAATTTTCCATTGCTGTGGTCAAAGGAAATAACGTCTGTGTAGTAGTCGTGTTTAAGATGTAATTTGTTAATATTTCTAATGTACGCGTCATCACAAAAGACAAAAGACAAGCAGCCAGGTTTAAAACCCATCAAATCAATACTTTTGACAATCCATTTAAGGGCAGAAGATTCGTTTAGCTCAAAAGAAACATTTTGTTTATAAAAAGAAATATCCAAATATTAAACCTTAAAAGTTAATTCAACTTTATTTCCAGGCTCTTCAAAAACCACTTCTTCAGAGAGTTGACGCATTAAAAAAATCCCCCTCCCATGAGGCTTTTCAATATTTTCAGGCAATGTGGGATCCGGCAGGTCTGAAAAATCAAACCCATTTCCCTGGTCAGAAACATTAAATGTTAAATTATTATTAATAAAAGTAGAAATAATTAATGTTTTTTTTTCTAGAATATTTTTATTTCCATGGTTAATGGCATTATTGACAGCCTCTGAAAGTGCAATTAAAATATTCCCGTAAATTTCATTACTAATATTATGAGCTTCACAAAGAGAATTTACCCAGCTTTCTAAAATAAGCAAGCTCTTTGATTCGGCCCTTAAGCTAAGTTTCGTCACTACAGGGTCCAAGGTACTAATCATAATTGTTATTAATGGATTTAAAGTACTCATTTACTTTATTTTTGTAATAAGGTTTCAAATTTGGAGGAATAGTTTTTAATAACTCTGTTTCCCCTTGCTTAATTTGAAGATATTCCTCGAATAAACTAGTATTATCATTTTTGAAATTATCCAAAGATTCCTTAGACTCTCTTTTTTCTTCTTCTTCCTCTTCTTTATTAGCCTTATCAAGTTCTAAAAGCTTTATTTTAATTTCCTCCTGGCGCCTAACTGAAGACAAAGAGATTTCATTGTTGATAATATCGCCCTCAACAGCTTCAATTTTTTTAATAAGGCTTTTTAGGCTGTTCCCCTTCCCAGATCCGTCTTTGTTTAGTTCTTGTGACATTTCAAGCAGCTGTTTTTTAATTGCGGATTGCTTAGCAGCCATTCTACCAAGTTGTTCAAATGAAGAACCTTTATTTCCAGGATTTTTGCCACTTTTTTTACCTTTCATAAATTTTTTCATTGCTTCAATTTGCTTTTTAAGCTGCTCAGCATTTTCAGGAAGACCCTTGCCAGGCCTTTTGTTTTTACCACCAGGCTTATTGCACTGTCCAGATCCTGGCATGTTTTGTTGTAACTGATTCATCATTTCACTTAATAAAAGACCGAGTTCGTTGGTATGCATCATCACAGTTTGTTGTTGAATTTGTGCATTTTTTCCTTTACGTTCAGTTATGTATCGGATGCTTTTTTTTAAAGAACGTTTTATGTTTTTAACTTCGTTGTTAATTTTGTTGCTTAACATTATTTGCCTTAGAGAAAGGGCGATTAAAGAGTCTTCAATTATCTTTATTTTATCATTTAAGTTTCGTTGTTCTTGACCTATTCCAATAAATTTTGGATCTTTTGGGTTGGTTTTTTTCATGTCAATAAGGACTAGCTCCTGGTCTAAAGAAAAGGTGATTAGCTGTTCTAAAAGAATTCTCAAAGACTCCATATCTTCTTCTATTTTGTTTCCCCCGCCTTTACTTAGGCTTTCCATAGAGCTTGCTAAATCTTTCAAGCCTTTACTACTTTTTCCTTGTTGCTCTGCTGCTTTTTTATTTTTATTTTCCGCAATTTTTTTTAGAGACTCCCTTATTGCGTCACTAACTTCTTTTTCCTTTTTTGCAGTATTGATAGTTAAAGGCTTTTCTAGCTCCTTATTTTTCTTTTTCATTTCATACAAGTCATTTTGTATTTCATTAAACTCCTCCTTAATTTTTTCTTGTTGTTTAGTTTTTTGAAAATTTGAAAATTCCTTATCCTTAGTTTTTTCTTTTAGTTCATCTTGTTTTTTAGCTAAATCTTGAAGTTCTTCAGCAATCTCCTTAGCATTTTGTTCAATCTCTAATTTTTTAAAATGCTCTATTGTTCGGTCAAGATCTTTTAGCATGTCATCTTGAGAAAAATCTAGGTCTTCTAGTTTTTCCAACACTTTTTCCTTGTTCATCTCTTCTGCAAGTTTTCCAAGTTCATCATAAAGTTTCTTCATTTCATCAGACATAATTTCTTGCATCATTTTATTAACCTGCTGCTGTTTTTTAAGAATTTCTGCACTTTTATTTTTTTGATTTTCTGAAAGCTCTTTTTCAAGTTTTTTTTGAAGTTCTTCTAGTTCCTCTTGAATTTTCTTTTGCATTTTTAGAAAGTCTTCTAGAGCCAATTCGTCTTCCCAGTCTAAAGACTTTTTATTAAGCATTTTAGAACGCAGTTTGTCTAACTCATCATTAAAAGAGAAAAGTTTTTTTTGAAGTGAGCTAAAAGCTTTGTTTTGTACCAAACTCTTGGTCTTTTTCATTTCTTTTAACTCTTTTTTTGATGGAGATTTAAAAAAAAGAGTTTTTGAAGCAGTCATTTTTGGATTATTAACTCCGTCGTTATCTCTAACTTCAAAGTAGTATTTTAACAAATCGCCATTATTTAGGTTTAAAGTAGAGAAATCAAAATCAAAACTAAAAACTGCCCTGTTAGAACCCTGATATTTTACCGGTTTAGAAAAGATAATACTGTCTTGAATTTTACAAAAAAACCTCAGGTTTGTAAAACCATAATCGTCAGAAATCTCACCAATAAAAAATCTTCTTTTAACATTATTACTATCATATAACTCATTAAAAGATATAGAAGGATATGCGTCTTTGTCTATTTCAATATAATAAACGGAAGAGTCTAAAAATTCTGACAGATCATTTTTAATATATATTAAATAGTCCTGAGATTTAATAGGAGAGTAAGAAAACCTAATTAACTCTTCCTTACTTTGTATATTGGTATCATTAAAAACAACAGAACAAGAAGAAATATTTCTACAACCAATAGCCCAGTCTATAATAGAGCCTTCTGGCGCAATCACTCTGTTAATATTATAAAATGTATCGTTTTCTAAGCCAGTATGATCAGGATAATGAATTATTTTTTTTTCTGAAAGTAACCTGGGGCGAGGCAATACCGTTACTGGAAAAACAATAGTATCACTATTACCGTCTAAGAGTTTAAAATTAAAAGATTTTTTAACAGAATTGAACTTATATTTAAAGGATTTAAATTCTGATTTTGAAGGAAAAAATCGCTGATTTTCTACGTACATTAGAACCTGTTCTGGTTCGACATCTCCAATGGTTTTAATATTAATTGAAAGAGAGTTGTTTTCTAAAACAACAATAGGGCCTCCCTTATTTATCTCAAAGGAAAAAGGGTTTGGCTTTTCAAAGCTACTTTGGAACAAAACGACTCTTTTAAGTGGGCGAATAATATTATCGGGGAAAACAATGGAGAAAAAAAAAGAAGCTAAAAACAAAAGAAATACAACCAAAAAAAACTTTTTTTGTTCGCGCAACGAGATTGCAGAAGAAAAATTATATTTTAAAGAATTTGTTGATTTTTGTTCGACAGAGGCAGACAACAAATCAGAACCGCCTTTTTCTGCCATTGCTTTTAATCCAATAACATTGATTAGTTGATCTTCAATTCCAGGGATTTTAGCAGAAAGCAAATAAGAAGCATCACGATAGGGCATTCTATCAATAATGGAGAAAAGCTTCATTAGAGGAAGAATAACGACTTTAAAGAAATAAAGAATAGTAACAACGCACCCCCCAACAAATAAAACCCCCCTACCAACAGATGAAAACCTAAACAGCCCCTCTAAAATTAAAATCCCTGCCAACAAAAAAAGAATAAAAATAAAAGACATTAACACCCCCCTGATAACGGCATGTTTATAAAACTTATTAATAAAGAAGTCTAATTCTTTGGAGAGATCTAAAAAGCTATCTTTATTTGAATACATTTTCCTAATGTAATTTAAAATTAATCAACTCAAAAATAAAGTAAAGCAAATATTAATAGTGTTGAATTAAAAAAAGTTTTCTGTTTTAATTGTAATTTTGTAAAAAAAGTTTGAAAATAAGAATAACAAAAGAGTTTGATTTTGAAGCAGCGCATGCACTTGACGGATACAACGGCAAATGTAAAGATATTCACGGCCACAGCTACCACCTAGAAATGACATATTTAGGAACTCCAAAAGCAGAAAAAGCCATATCAGACTGCGGAATGGTGGTTGATTTTGGAGAAATTAAGCAAATTATAAAAACAAAAATTTTACCCCTTTTCGACCACAGATTAATTCTCAGAAAAGACACTAGGTTTAAAGAAATTAAATCAATTAATGAAAGAATAAGACTTGTTGATTATCAGCCAACTTGTGAAAATATGCTTATTGAAATCATTGAAATATTAAAAAAAAACGAACCAAAGGGAACCACTATTGTAAAAGGATTTTTAAGAGAAACAGCCAATAGTTATGCCCAGTGGAATATTGAAGACAACATAAATCTGTAATGGAGAATATAGAAGAACAAAAAACCAGAGCTGCTCAATGGTTTAAAGACTTAAGAGATCAATTTTGCACATCTTTTATGGAGACGGATACAGGATCCTTTGATAGAAAAAGCTGGAAGCATAAGGGTTCTGGAGGTGGAGAAATTAGCGTAATGAAAGGCGAAGTTTTTGAAAAAGTAGGAGTAAATATTTCCACTGTTTCCGGAGAGTTTTCAAGTGAATATCGAAACAAAGTAAAAGGCACAGAAAAGTCTCCCAAATACTGGGCATCAGGAATTAGTATTGTTGCTCACATGAACTCGCCCAAGGTGCCAGCATTTCACTTTAATACTAGATTTTTAGTTACTGGACAATCTTGGTTTGGGGGCGGGGCAGACATGACTCCGACTTTTATTAATCAAAACGACACGAAGCTTTTTCACTCAAAACTAGAGAAAGCATGTCAAGATCACAATAAAGAATACTACACTAAGTTTAAAAAAAACTGTGATGAATATTTTTATTTACCTCATAGAAAAGAGGCTAGAGGAGAGGGGGGTATTTTTTTTGATCATTTAAATACCGGGCAATGGGATAAAGATTTTTCTTTTGTAAAAGATGTAGGGACTAAGACTTTAGAGGCTATTTCTCAAATAGTCAAAAAACATAAAGATCAAAGCTGGACTTTAGAAGAAAAAGAGCAACAGCTAATCAAAAGAGGAAGGTACGTTGAGTTTAACTTAATTTGGGATAGAGGAACCCTTTTTGGGCTCAAAACAGGAGGTTCTACAGAAGCAATTCTAATGTCAATGCCTCCAACAGCAAAGTGGACATAAAAAATGACAAGCCTGAAAGACATAAAAAAAGTGATTTCTGAAATACCAGACCCCGAAATACCAGTTATTAACATTAAGGAGTTAGGGGTTTTAAGAAATATTATGTTTGACAAAAACACCTTGAAGGTGACCATCACTCCAACATATTCTGGTTGCCCAGCCATGGATCGCTTTCAAAAAGATATTAAAGAAAAACTACAGCAATTAAAAGTGAAAAAGTTTGATATCATAATGCAGTTTGACCCTCCATGGACAACCGATTGGATAACGGATAAAGCAAAGGAAAAGTTAAAAGCTTATGGAATAGCTCCCCCAGCTCATAAAACCAAAGACAAAAACATACTTTTAGGAATAAAACAAAAGATAGAATGCCCAAGATGCAAGACCAACGAAACAGAATTAGTAAGTCAATTTAGTTCCACAGCATGTAAAGCAATGTATAGGTGTATTTCTTGCCTTGAGCCGTTTGAATACTTTAAGTGTTTATAGATAAACTTTGCTAATTCTACAGACTAATAGTTTTTTCTATATCCTCTATAACGCCCATTGCAGCTTTTTCACCAGCAATAATAGCTGCGTTTAAAGATCCGTTAAGCAAAACATCTCCAGCTAAAAAAACACCGTCTTTAAGCTTAGTTTCAGAGGGGAAAATTTCGTATTGCAAGTTGTTTATTTCTGGCAAGGCTTTGGGAATATTATATAGCTTTAAAAAATGAGCATCTTCAATTTTACATTCTTTTTTTAATTCTATTTTAACCTGATTAATTAAATCTTTCTCTGACAAGCCATGTTCTTTAACAACAGTAACAGAAATCAGGTCGCTTTTACCTCTATGGATAGTTTTAAGACTGGTTGGATAAAAAATATTATTAATTAGACTTCCTTTATTCGCAATCAACCCTATAAATGCCTTGTCGTAAACGCGATTAGCACAAGTAAAGTATAGGTTTTCACAAGATTTCCAATCAATTTGTTGTTTTTTTAAATTCTCAACTACGGAACTTGGTTCAGCTGCTATAATTATATAATGGCTCTCAATTTTTTTACCATTAGACAAAGTAATTACTTTGTTTTTAACTTTGGAAACCAGTGTGTTATAATGAATCTCTGTACTTTGAAGCTTTTCTTTAAGTTGCTTCGAAATATCTTCAATACCCCCTTTTGGCAGAACACCAAGACCTTCGCCAAACATTTTAAAAACAAATTCAAACATTCTACTAGGCGTTTTAAGACTGTTTTCAAGAAAAATGCCACTAAAAAAAGGCAAGAAAAAGTTTTGAATTATATTTTTTGAGAAACCTAAATTATCTAAGTACTGTTTTGTAGTGATTTCATCGTCTTCAAATATTTCAGCGATAGTTTTTTTTTGAAGTCGGAAGTTTAGTTTTGCTATTTTAATCTTATCACTCATATTGCCAATTCCAGAAAAAAGAGTTGGAAAAAATAACGTAAAATCTCTTAAAGGGTCTCCAAAAAACTTTTGTTTACCATTTATAAATATGCAAGAGCCTGCCTTGAGCTTTTGTAGATTCAAAGACTTGTAGTCTAGATATTTTTTTGCTGCACTGTAACTGGATAATAGAACCTGAAACCCCCGGTCTAATTGAAACCCATCAATAATGTCTGTTTTTAGTCGCCCACCAGCACGATCAGTAGCTTCTATAATTATTGGGATAAACCCGTGTTTTTCTAAAACCTGAGCTGCAACAAGGCCGCTAACTCCAGCTCCAACAATATGAACTTTTAGTGATTTGGCATCCATAATTTAATCTTCTGAAAAAAATAAAATCACTCCTTATATAGAATTATACTTATTTATTTTGTTGATATATGTTAAAGTCTTAATATTAAAAATTAAGCTATAAATCAATTTTAATAGTCCAATTTAGCTTTTCAAATAACCAGACTTTAAATTTATAAATAGAATAATACATAATAGGAACAACTACCAAAGTTAAAAAAGTTGCAAAAGTTAATCCGTAAATAATTGCTAAACTCATTGGTTTAAAAAAGATAACATTGTCTCCACCAAAAAACATCTGTGGATCCCAATCACTAATTAGTGTAAAAAAATTAATGTTAAGACCAGAAGCTAAGGGAAATAGTCCAAGTATTGTAGTTACAGCAGTTAATAGAACAGGCCTTAACCTTGTTTTACCGCCTTCAATTACAGAAGCCCTAAAATCTTCATCAGAACTCAAAGCAAGCTCGTCAAGACTAAGTTTTTCGCGCTTTCTCTTTCTGATAAGATTCGTATAGTCAACCAAAACAATAGCGTTATTTACTACAATTCCAGCAAGAGAAATAATTCCAATCATTGTCATTATTATTACAAAATCATTTCTTGAAATTACAATTCCTAAAAATACACCGGCAAGACTTAAAACTACAGAAGACAGGATTATAACAGGTGAGGAGAAGGCGTTAAACTGTGTAACTAAAATCAATAAAATGAGAAAAACAGCAAAAAGCAAAGCCCCACTTAAAAAAGCCAGTTCTTTTTCTTGGTCTTCCATTTGGCCAGTAAACCTGTAATGATACCCAGCTGTCACAAATTCCTGACCTTCCTTTGAGCTACTAAACTCTGCTAAATTTTTTTTAACAACAGTTATTATTTCATTGGCATTATAACCCTCTTGAACCCCACTAAAGACAGTTACAGTATTATTTTGATTTTTTCTTACTACTGCAGCGTGCTTATTGATAGTTTTGACATTATTTACAACTGAACTTATAGGAATACTTAATTTAACCCCTCTGTTATTCATAAACATTATTTTTTGATTTAATAAGGAAGAAATGTCTTTTCGGTCATTTTCATTAAACCTAATGTTAATATCGTAATCCTCGTCGCCATAATTATAAGTTGAAACATCTTTCCCAAAAAGTGAAGTTCTTATACTTTGGGCAATCTGAGATGTTGAAAGACCAACTCTTTTAGCATATTGTCTATTAATTTCAATCTGAACCTCCGATTTATTTACTTCAACATCCAATTTTAATTTTTGAATTCCTTCAATATTTTTTTTTATTAAATACTCTTGAACGGTTTCTGCTCTTTTTGTCAGCTCACTATAATTTTCCGACCCTGTAACTTCAATATTTATAGGTGACTTTTGAGGAGGACCGCTTTGCTCTTTGTCTACAACAATTGTAACATCTGCATGAAACTTTCCCATTACAGCTTGTTCGATTAATCTTTTTACCTCGCTAGTATTAAGACCATTTCTGTGAGAAAACTCACAAAACGAAATTGTTATTCTGGCCTTGTGTGGAGTTTCTCCAAAAGAGGGCCCGCTATTTGGATCAGAAGTTCCTTTACCAACCTGTTCTATAATTGATTCAACAAAAAAAGTTTCTACTAATTTACCGTCAATGAATTCTTGATCTTTAGCTTGTAAGTAAGAAACAGAGTCTTTACCTTTAATTGGCTCACTTAATAAACTTGTTATTTTTTTCTTTACAGAAAGAGTAGTAGAATTAGTTTTTGAAATATTAGTTCCAACAGGTAATTCCACGAAAACACTAATATAATTAGGTTGATTTTCGGGAAAAAATAAAACTTTTGGTGGAAACAAGCCCGTAAGAACAAAAGACAGAAATAATGTAAAAAAAGTACCTAGAATAATCCAGGCTGGCCTCTTTTTTTGTAAAACCCAAGTTAAAAATATTTGGTAGCCACTTTCTAGTTTTGGTAAAAACTTATCCTGAAACCATTTTGTTCCTGGAGCCAGAAAAAATCCATTTATAAGAATTAAAAAACTTATTATAATCGTTAAATTACCTAGAGTATTAAATTCTAAAAATGACATTAATACTCCAAAAATTAATACTCCAGCAAATATTTTTAAAGTGTTTTTACGGTTTTGGTTCTGGCTTTCTACTTTCATTAAAACAGCTAATAAAACAGGGGTAATTACTAGTGCTACAAATAACGAGGAACCTAAGACAATCATTAATGTAATAGGAAGGTATTGCATAAATTCCCCAATAGTTCCCGGCCATAGTGCCAAAGGAACAAAAGCAGCCAAAGTTGTAGCGGTAGACGCTATAATTGGCCAAGCAACCTCTCCAACCCCTTTTTTAGTGGCTTCAATAGCATTTAGCCCATCATCCATTAATCTATATACGTTTTCTACCACAACTATACCATTATCTACAAGCATTCCAAGAGCTAAGACCAAAGAAAATAAAACCATAATATTTAAACTAACCCCGGCAAAATCCAGTATTATAAATGATAAAAACATTGAAAACGGGATTGCAATTCCGACAAAAAGAGCATTTCTAAGCCCCAGAAAAAAGAGTAAAACAAAAACCACCAGGACAACACCAAACACAATAGAATTTTCTAAATTACTTACTTGAGAACGGATCATTATAGACTGATCATTAGTATAGGTCAAGCTCATATCTTTTGGAAATTGGCTTTGAAGATTTTTGACCTGAATTTTTAATTTATCAATGGCATTGATAATGTTTTCTCCAGCTCTCTTTTTAACATCTAGCATTACAACAGGTTGCCCGTTTTGCCGAGCATAGCTAGTGGTATCCGCATCTGCAAAAGAAACATTTGCTATGTCTCTTAAATAGACATTGTCATTTTCCTCATGCTTCACTACAAGATTATTAAGTTCATTAAAATCCTTAAACTTACCCTCAATAATTATAAAATTATCAATGCCATCTATTTTAAGATTACCAGCCCCTATTGTTGTATTTTCACTTAGAATTGCAGATTCAACATCGGAAAAACTAATTCTTTTGGCCTCAGCATCATACTTCCTAATTTCAATTTTCAATTTTTTCTCTTGAACACCTCGAATATCAACTGAATTAATTTCAGAAATTGACTCTAAACGATCTTTAATTAAATCGGCTTTTTCTTTAAGAATATCTACAGGGTACTTCCCAGATAAATTAATGTTTATTATAGGGAATTCGTTAACATCAACTTCTTGAATTGTGGGCTCAATAGGTAAATCTTGCGCAAAAGTTTTAGTAGATCTAGCGTCTGTCAATGCCTCTTCCACAGCTCTTTTGGCCTCTTTAGGTGTCACCCCAAAATCAAACTCTATTTTTACGATTCCAAAACCCTGGATAGCAGTAGAATTAATTTTCTCAATTCCTTTTAATTTATTTAATTCCTTTTCAAAAGGCTTTATAATTTTGTCTGTAATAATTTCGGGAGAGTTTCCGGGATAAGGAACGTTAACATAGATTTCAGGAACTTGGATTTGAGGAAAACTTTCTCTAGGCATATTGTTATATGCTGATAGACCTCCAATTAGCAGTAGGGTTATAATTAAATAAACAGTTTTTCTATTATTAACAGCTAGAGAGGAGAGTCCAAATTCTCTCCATTTTTTAATTTGATTTTTCATGAGTTAACACCACTAATTATTTCAACTTCTTGACCCTCTAGAACGGTACTTTTCCCATTGTCAATTATTTTAGCACCTTCTTTGAGGCCGCTAATTATTTCAACTTCGGATTTTTCACTATTTCCTAGAATTATTGGGCAGATGAGCACCTTATTTTTATTATCAAGAAGTTTCACATAAGTATTTCCATCAGAATCTTTTAAAATTAATCTTGAAGGCAAACATATCGCACTGTCTTTGGAATAATGATTGATTTTTAGTTCCGCCATTAAGTTTGGAATTAATTTTTTTGAACTTGGCAACCTTGTTTCTATTTTAACAGTTCTATTTATTGGGTTTACAATTTTTCCAATCCTATTAATTTTTAGAGCTTCTAATTTTAAATTTAACGAAGGAAAATAAACTTCTAAAGGGTTGTTTTTTGAAATCTTTGAAAGAAGGGTTTCTGAAACATCAGCCACAACATATAGATCATCTGTACTTACTAAATGGCAAACGGAAACCATTGGGCTTACAGATTCGCCAATTTGAACCATAACTTTCTCGATGAAACCACTAAAAGGGGCTACAACTTTAGCCTTTTCAAGTTGAGTTAAAAGAGTATTTTTTGATTTTTTGATTCTGTTAAAATTATTTTCAACCTCTTTGAGTTGAATTTCTGTACTTAAACCCTCATTAAAGAGATTTTTTTGTTTTTCAAATAGATATTCCATGAATAAAACTTGCTCATTTATTTCTGCAAGCTGAGCGACTAAAACATCTGTAGATACGGTTATTATTAGTTGCCCTTTTTTCACATAGTCTCCTTCTTCAATATTAAGTGTATGAACAACACCACTTAACTCTGGCCTTAAAAAGGCCATTTCTTTACTTATTACACTGCCTTGGGTGTTAAAATAATGCTTAAACTTCTTTTTTTGAACAGTTACAATTGAAACTAAAGGCTTATTAATTAAATTATCGCCATTATCTGTTGCTGTAATAATTATTTCATTATTGCTTTGACAGGCAACAATAATTAAAAAGGAAAACCAAAGTATATTTTTCATAATTTTATAGGATTGGTGTGAGTTTTTATTTGAATCTCAGCTTTATAAAGCTCAAATTCTTTAAGAATTAGTTGCTGTTGCGCTTGTAAAAACTGCATTTTTCTTTGAGAAAGGGAAAGAGAGTTAGAAGCCCCAAGAGATAGTTTTCTTTCCTCATTTTTATAAACGCCTTCAATTAAAACAAGTTTTGATTTTTGATTTTTGTAATTCAAATAGGCACTATTGTAATTACTTTTAAGCATTTCGTATAAGTTAAAAATCTGACTTTCTATTAGTTTTAATTCATTTTCAGACTGGACTAGAGCTAGTCTTTTTTGATTGGTTTTAGATTTTCCTTCGCCGCTATTGTAAATAGGAATAGTAACGTTTATTCCCCAAACAGTAGAAGGGTACCAATCTTTTTTAGAATCAAAAAAGTCAAAATTATTCCTCATAGCCATATGTTGTTGATTAAAAAATCCAAAAACGGATGGATAGCCTTCGCTTTTAGTAGTTTTAAAATTAAGAGTATTTAAAATAACATTTTGTTCTCCAATTTTATAGGCGTTATTATTTTTTGTGTCCATTGCATTATGAAAATTAAAACTATCCTCACCACTAACTTCAAAATCGCTAATTAAATCAAGGGTGCTGTCTGCGGGGAACCCAATAATTGACTTTAACGACAAAACGGCTAATTTTGTGTTTGACTGAAATTCTTCCAGTCCCGAATTAATATCTAATTCTAAAACTAAAATATCATTAATAGAGTTTTTATCTATTACACCAGCTTGAATGAGTTTATTAGTTTTCTTTTTTAATATTTTAATTTCAGTAAGATTCTGATTCATTATCTCTTGCATTTTCTCTAGCATAATTACTTGCCCAAGAGACATTCTAATATTTTCATAAACAGTTTCGTTTTTTTGAAGATTTGCCAACCTCGATAGCTCGCTAAAGTTGCGTGCCGCTTTCAGACCATATACGTACCTAAAACTAAAGATTAATTGACTTATTTTAAGATTATAATTAGCATTGAATGGTGTTCCAAAAGCGACTCCTAAAAGCTCATCTTTTTGTGCTCCAGGATTAAAAGATGATGCTGGAATAACGGTGGTTGGAACATTTATAAAATTTTGAAAACTAACCTCACCGTTTATCTTGGGCAACCCAGATGCGCGAACTTCTTTAATTTTTTCATCGGAAATAAAAACATCAACTGCAGAATTTAAAAGCTGAGGGCTATTTTTTTTTGCATACTCAAATAAAGAGGCACTATTAAATTCTTGACAACAATAGTTGCCAGCGGAGATTAAAAAACTTAGAAAGATTATTAAATACTTCATTTTTGTAGTTTTTTTTGAAGGTTTGTATAGTATTTCCTACCATCTTCATTTACAATTCCTAATATATAGTGATTAATCATTTCATTAAACACATCTGTAAAAGACACCTTATTAGATTTAAAAATCATTCCGTTAAACGTTAAATCAATTTTTTCTGAAAATATTCTAGACATAATATCTGGATTTATACTTTTTCTGTAACAACCCTTTTTAATTCCATTTTTCAGGTTTTTCAACGATATTTCAAATGTTAGTTGTTTGTTTTTTTTATCAAAAACTTTCCAAGACCTAGGATAATATTTTCTTAAATCGTGTTGACAAGACGGGTGAATGGATTTTATTTTGTTAGAAGCAATCTCGTTTAGCATAAAAATTTCATCGATGGGGTGTAGGCCCTGATTAACAACCTTGTTTATATCTTCCTCATGTTTTTTCATGTCAAATGAAATAACCTTTAAAACAAGGTCTTTTCTACTGCTAAAATGAACGTATAGAGTTTTTTTTGAACACCCTAACTTATCGGCAATATCATCCATAGTTAAACTTTTAATTCCATATTCTTGAAACAAAAGCTGAATGCGGTCACATATTTCTATTATTTTTGTCAATTAGATAAATGAGTGGCGAAACTAAGGAAACTAATTTAATACAAAAAGTTTCCAGTAATAATTTTATAAATTAAATAAATGAATAACAGAATTGTAGACATAATTAAAATGGAGCCAACTAAGGATTTAGTTGTAAAAGGCTGGATTAGATCCTTTAGAGCCAACAGATTTATTGCTCTTAACGATGGTTCTTGTATGTCTAGTCTACAGATTGTAATTGATCCAGATCATTTTGATAAAGAAATTATAAGCTCTTTAAATACAGGAGCATCTATTGAAGTAAAAGGCCATTTGATAGAATCACAAGGAGATGGTCAAAAAACAGAAATATCAGCAATTGAAATTATATTAATAGGAGAGGCAAATCCCGAAGAAGTACAAAAAACCATTCTTCAACCAAAAAACCATTCCTTAGAAAAACTAAGAGAACAAGGCCACTTAAGAATGAGAACCAATTTATTTGGTGCGGTATTTAGAATTAGACACCATATGGCCTTTGCTATTCATAAATACTTTAATGACAATGGATTTTTTTATATGCACACCCCAATCATAACCGGAACAGATGCTGAGGGAGCAGGAGAAATATTTAGAGTTACTACACTTCCAGTAGGGGAAAACAATAAAGATGATCAAAATGATTTTTTTGGGAAACCAACTCACCTTACAGTTTCTGGTCAATTAGAGGCAGAACTTGCTGCATTAGCTCTTGGAAAAGCATATACTTTCGGCCCAACTTTTAGAGCAGAAAATTCAAATACCACTAGGCACTTAGCAGAATTTTGGATGGTTGAACCAGAAATTGCTTTTGCAGACATTAATGACGACATAGACCTAGGAGAAAAATTTTTAAAATATTTAATCGATTATGCTTTAAATAATTGTGAGGAAGATTTAAATTTTTTAAACATAAGAGAGAAAAAAGAACAACAACAACTTCCTAAAGACCAAAGAAACGAACTATCTCTCTTAGAAAGAATTAAAACAGTTTCAGAAAATAAATTTGAAAGAATTACCTATACCGAGGCTATTGACATACTTTTAAAATCAAAGCCCAACAAAAAAAAGCAGTTTAAATTTCCAATAGAGTGGGGGATTGACTTGCAAAGCGAACATGAGAAATTTTTAGTTGAAAAGCATTTTAAGAAGCCTGTTGTAATTGTTGATTACCCAGCATCTATCAAGGCATTTTATATGAGAAGAAATGACGATGGAAAAACAGTTGCTGCGATGGATATTTTATTTCCTGGAATTGGCGAAATAGTAGGAGGATCTCAAAGAGAGGAACGACATGATATTTTAGAAGAAAAGTGCGAAGAATTTAATATTCCAAAAGAAGCTATATGGTGGTATTTAGAAACAAGGAAATTTGGAACTGTTCCTCATTCAGGATTTGGATTAGGCTTTGAAAGATTATTAATGTTTGTAACTGGAATGACAAATATAAGAGACGTTATTCCTTTTCCAAGAACGCCTAATAATGCAGAATTTTAATGCTTATGTATTTTAAAAAATCGATTTTTAAATTATTTAGTTTTCTAAAAAGCGAATAAAATGGCTTTAAAACAATCACTACAACAAAGACTTTTACAGAAGTTGTCTCCTCAGCAGATTCAGCTTATGAAAATGTTGCAGTTGCCAACATTAGAACTAGAAAAAAGGATTAAGGAAGAACTTGAATTAAATCCAGCATTAGATGAAGGAGAAGAACAAAATCTTGAAATTTCAGATGAAAATTCTGAAGCCGCAAATGAAAAAAGAGAGGAGTTTAATTATCAAGACTATATAAATGATGAAACACCATATTATAAAACACAGTCTAACAATTCGAATAATGATTTTGATGAAACCCAAACCCCACTTTCATTAGGAGATTCATTTAGCGAAAAATTAGTCAGTCAAATCTCACTAAAAATAAAGAATGAAAAGCACCAGGTTATTGCAGAGCATATAATAGGTAATTTGGATGAGTCTGGGTACTTAAGAAGGGACCTTTTTAATATTGTTGACGATTTAGCATTTTCACAAAATATTTTTACAACCGAAGAAGAGTTGCTGGTAGTGCTTTTAGAGGTTCAACAATTGGATCCACCAGGTATTGGAGCTCGGAATTTAAAAGAATGCTTATTAATTCAGCTAAGGAAAAAAAAGAAAACAATTTCTACTAAAACTGCTGAGGTTATACTTGAAAAGTGTTTTGATGCATTTATAAAAAAACACTTTAACAAAATTGAAAAAAAATTAGATATTGACAAAATTGCTATTAAGCAAGCTATTTCTGAAATAGTTAAACTTAACCCTAAACCAGGAAACTCACTAATAGACACATCTAAGTCCATTCACCAGATAACTCCAGATTTTACAATATTTGAAAATGACGGAAAAATATCAGTAGAATTAAACCAACGAAATGCTCCTCAGTTAAGAGTTAGTAGAGACTATGTAGAAATGATTAAAGGCTACGATCAGACACCAAAAAACAAAAGAAACAAAGAAGCAATTTTATTTATTAAGCAAAAAGTAGATGCTGCTAAATGGTTTATTGAGGCAGTAAAACAAAGACAAAATACACTTTTAGTAACAATTAATGCGATTATAAAATTTCAAAAAATTTTTTTTCTTACTGGCGATGAAAAAAATTTAAAACCAATGATTTTAAAAGATATAGCTATGATGGTGGATATGGATATTTCTACAATATCTCGAGTGGCAAACTCTAAACATGTAGCTACGCCTTATGGGATATTTTTGTTAAAATATTTTTTTAGCGAATCATTGACCAAAGAGTCTGGTGAAGAAGTTTCTACACGTGAGGTTAAAACAATTTTAAACGAAGCAATTTCTAATGAGGATAAGTCAAGGCCATTAACTGATGAAAAATTAGCAGCATTACTTAAGACGGAAGGCTACTTAATAGCAAGAAGAACAGTAGCAAAATACAGAGAGCAGCTTAATATTCCTGTTGCAAGATTGAGGAAACAATTGATTTAGTTATGCGCATATTTTCAAATTTGATTTCGTTAATTTTTCATCCTGTATTCACAGTTATATACTCATATATAATTTATTTTAACATTCAAAATATTTATAATCAGATGTTATTCCTGGCTGCACCAGATATTTATTGGGCATTATTGTGTTTTTTATTTCTCATGGCAGTTATTTTTCCACTTGTTACTGTTTTTGTTATGTACAAAAATAAAACGATAAGTAGTATTTCTATGCCAAAGAGAAAAGAAAGATTACCAGTTCTGATATTAATAGGGATCTATTACTTAATGACCTATTATATTTTTCAGTATTGGAATGCAGCTATGCTAAACCTATTTCACCCTTATTTATCATTTTTATTTTCGGGCGTAGTCCTTTTACTTTTTTTAATAATAATTACTTTTTTTTGGAAAATAAGCATTCATGCTGCCTCTATTTCAGGGTTATGCGGGGGAATGATGGCGGAATCATTAATAGCTCAAGCTGTTTCCGGCCATCAGGAAGTTATTTTCATTAATATTATTTTATTAATATTAATTGGTATTGTTTGTTTTTCAAGAATTTATCTAAAAGCACATACTTTATACCAAACCATTGCTGGAATGATTTTAGGGTTTTCGTTAGTTTTTTCTGTTGTTTTTTTTAAGATATATATTTAAAATCCATTAATTTTTTCTCCCAATTCCACGCGTGTTCGACAGAGTTTTCTAAGTTAAATTTTGGAAACCAGTTCATTTCATCTTTTATAAGATCAATATCTGCAAATATTTTGGGAATATCTCCAATTCTACGGGCTCCAAAATCATAATTTATAGCTACTTTATTTACATTTTCAAATGTATTTATTACTTCTAAAACAGAAGAACCCTTTCCCATTCCCACATTGTAGGTTTTAATGTAATTTTTTTTCTCAAGACTAAATTTTAGCGATAAAACGTGGGCATTGGCTAAATCAACAACATGAATGTAATCTCTAATACAAGTTCCATCTGGGGTATTATAGTCGTTCCCATAGATTGTTAATTTTTTTCTTTTCCCAATGGCAGTTTGAGTTATGAAAGGTAAAAGATTACTAGGGACGCCAATAGGGAGCTCACCAATTAGCCCAGAAGGGTGTGCTCCTATTGGGTTGAAATATCTCAAAAGTGTTAAAGATGATTTTTCTCTAGTCGCATAAAAGTCTGTTAGTATTCTTTCTCCAACTTGTTTAGTATATCCATAAGGCGAAAAAGCTGGTTGGGTTTCGTTAGTTTCTTTTACTGGAATTTTTATTGGATTACCATATACAGTACAAGAGGAAGAAAACACAAATGAATTAATATCAAATTCAGAAACTAGCTCAATTAGAGAGACTAGATTAGAAATATTGTTTTTAAAATATTTTAACGGGTTTAGTAAGGATTCATTTACAGATTTGTCCGCTGCGAAATGAATAATACCAATTGGGTTTTCTTTCTTTATTATTTCACGTAGCTTAATTTTATTTCCAATATCTACAGAATAAAAGCCAACTTTTTTACCAATAATTTTTTCAATGTTCTTTATTATTAATTCATTAGAATTTCTAAAGTCATCAAGAATAATAGGACTATATCCATTATTAATTAGTTCTACGGCTGTATGAGACCCAATAAATCCAGCTCCACCAGTTAGAAGAATTTTCATTTTAATTAAATTTAGAAGTCTATTTTATAATAGAAAATAGGCAAAAATCCAAGTTGATAATTTAACACTATGTCATCCTCAGAATTGCCATTATTATTTGGGGCATAAGAGTAATTTAATATATTTTCTGCTCCTGAAATATTAACTAAATCTAGACCAATTTCATGTGTAATTTTATTCTTATTTATTTTGTAAGTAGTTTTAATATCAAACCTGAAGTAATCTTTAAATTGACTTTCGTTAAAACCCTCATCTTTAAAAACTACTTCGCCTTGTTGTTCTGATAATATAGGGTCTAAGACACCTTTTCTTTTTCCTCCAGCCCCAGTTATTTTAATACCCAATCCAAGAACCTTATTTTCACCTACCCTAAACTCTTTACCTGCTAAAAAATTAGCCGCGTATAAACCGTTGTAACTAGTGTTTCTTTCTATTCCATCACTTGGCGTGTAACGAGAATTATATAAACACCCAGAAAACAGAGCATGCCAGTTTTTATTAAAATATCTTTGAATTGTAATTTCTAACCCGTAGTTATATCCTGTTCCATTATTTACAAGTGAATTTGGAAAAACTCTTGCAAACCCGCTTCCCGCATTTATGAGAGAAAAAGCAGATGAATCTGTTTCAATAGGTATTCCGGTTAACCCTTGATAATAAGCTTCTGTTTTTATGCCAAAGTTTTTGTTTAGTTGGTGTGAGTAACCCAAAACAACATGCTTACTGTAAGACAACCCTAAAGCTTCATTACTGGAAGTGCTATTTCCGGAATTCAGATAATACCTTGTATACAAGGGCTGTGTTTGAGAATGATAGCCAAGACCAAAAGAAAAAGCACTTTTTTCATTTACATTCCACTTTATTCCAAATCTAGGCTCTAAGGGAGAATAATTTATAACATTGGAACCGTTTGCATTGTCATTAAATATTGCAAGATATATACTTGTCATTCCAGCACTGACAACAAAATCATCAGAAAATTTATGCTTCCAGCTTATATAAGGCTGAACTATTAAATAATTACCATTCTTTTTGAACCGATTTCTATAAGTTTGAAGAGCAGAGTTTGTAGTAACACTATCAATAAAATTAAAATTGGTTATATCAGCTACCCAACCTATTTTAAGAGTGTTCTTTTTATTTAATTTTTTATTTAATGAACTAGCATTAGAATATCTATTAGTTTTAAAATTATAAGCCATGTAAGGGTTTAAATTAATATTATTCCACGACCCTATCCTTGAGACTGTGTCATGATTAGATTTTTGTTGTTCCAAATTAATACAAGTAGTAGATTTCATAAAAGTAGTTTCATTTATAGGCTTAGTATAGGTTAGCCCCCCAACCATCATTGCAGTTCTAAACCTTTGATCTTTTGTGTTTTCTCCATAAAGTTCGGTATCTGTACTATCTTGCTTACTAACCATAATATTAATGTTACTATTTCCCCCCATTGCCCAAAAAGCTAAATTTCCACCTTTTTTAAGAGGAAGATTAAATTTCGCAGCAAAATCTTGATAATTTGGAATAGCTGAAGTTCCCAAGTCAACACCTAATATATCAAACGCTTTAAGGGTAGCTTTTCTATACATTAATAAAAAAGAAGCAGGGCTTTTTTTTGACAAAGGGCCTTCAATTAACAGCTCTGCACCAAAGAGTCCAACTTGAGCAGTAAACTCTGTTTTTTCATTGTTTCCATTTCGAATTTTTAAATCGAATACTCCTGCAGTACTATTTCCATATTCAGCAGGAAATGCACCAGAAAAAAAATCACTATTACCTAAAAACTTATTATTCAAGATGCTTAAAGGCCCCCCGGATGATCCAGAAATTGCAAAGTGGTTTGGATTAGGAATAGTTATTCCTTCAACACGGTAAATAACACCTAATGGAGAATTTCCTCTTACAATAATATCATTTCTACTATCATCCGCCCCCTGAACCCCCGCTAAGTTTGATGCCATTCTTGCTGGATCTCCTCTGCTCCCTGCGTATCTTTCTGTTTCTTCCACAGAAAATTCTTGAGCACTAATTAAAGCCATTTCATTATTAACAGCTCTATCTTCATTTGCAGAAAACTCAAAAGCCTCTAATAATTCTGTTGATTCCTCGATGGCTACATTTAAAACTACTTCTTTACCAGAATTAACAACTATAGTTTGAACAAGAGGCTTGTATCCAATAAAAGTAAATCTAATTTGATGTCTTCCTAGAGGGACTTCTTCAATCTTGAATCCACCATTTATATCAGTTGCTACACCGAGCATAAGACCTGCATCAACAAACTGGACATTAACACCAGGTAAAGCGAATTGTGACTCAAGATCAACCACTTTTCCTTTGACAGTCTGTTGAGAATAAATAGAGAACAAACAGAAGGTTATTAAACAGAGAAATAAAACTTTTAATTTCATATTAAGTGGAATTAACTAAATCAATAATTTTAACGAGATTATAGATTAAAATATAAATATGTATTTATGTTAACTGTTAAGGTATAAAAATGTTCTTAAAATTTTGTTAAGCTTAGTAGAGAATTAAACAATTTCGCACCATCAGTATTCCCAAGAAGTGGATCAATTGCTCTTTCGGGGTGAGGCATCATTCCCATTACATTTTTAGATTTATTAGCTATACCTGCAATATTTTTTACTGAACCGTTAGGGTTTTCTTTTTCAGAAATTGTTCCATTCGAATCACAATATTGAAAAAGAACTTGGTCACTTGAAAACAAATCATCAATTACAGAATCATTAGCATGATACCTACCTTCTCCGTGGGCAATAGGAATTTTGAAGACAGAATTTTTATCTATATTTTTTGTAATTAACGCAGTTTCAGAGCTAGGCTTTAAGAATGTATTTTTACATATAAATTTTTGTTGATTGTTATGTAGCAGCGCTCCAGGGAGTAGCCCTGCTTCACACAATATCTGAAACCCATTACAAATGCCTAATAATAATCCACCATTATTTGCATATCTAATAATTTCTTTCATTATAGGTGATAAACTAGCTATTGCCCCAGACCTTAGATAATCCCCGTAAGAAAACCCACCTGGCAGAACTATTAGATCACAATTTTTAGTGTCTTGGTCTTTATGCCATAACTCTATGACCCCTTGACCCATTATATTACCTAATGCATACATCATATCATGGTTACAATTAGACCCTGGGAATGTTACAACACCACACTTCATAGATTGAATAATTTTATTTCAAATATAGAAGAAAGTAATAAACATTCAATCTCTTTTAAAGTACAAATGAAATAATGAGCTTTACAATTACTAAAATGACTAAATAGGAGCCAACTAACCATGAATATTTAGAATTTAAAATAGAATTAGCAAGTAAAATAGAAAGCGGCAAAAGAAGTGTGAAAAGTAAAGGATATTGGATATTTAAATATAGCTTACTAAGGATTAATTGTATTAAACATAAAAAAAATAATGACAGAATTACCCAGGCTATTTTTTTGTAACGATTATTTGACTTTATAAAAGTAAATATTAGTGTACTTAGCCCAATTAGTAATCCAATACAAATACTAAACAATAAAAACCCCCATTCAATAAAATTATTAAGATTATTAATTTTTGAATAATTCCACCAAATTGTGCTCCAGTTATTCAAGTAATTATTAAAATATCCAAAAGGTAAAAGATAAACACTTATAAAAATTAAGGCTATGATGGGCATTAGGTATTCGCGCCAATTAAAAGGCCTTATAAAGTAGAGCACAAGCCATAAAATAGGGAATAAAAAAATATTATAAGCATAAAAAAAACAACTTAAAATCAAAAAACAACTAGCATTAAAAATTTCAATTTTACAAGGTTTATTTCTAAAAATTTTAAAAAAATTCTCTAGAGAAAAAACGACGAATAAATTACCTATAGCGGGTAGTATTGCAAGATGTACCATTCCAGAAAGCCCCATAAAAAAAAGGTATAAAATACCGGAAGAATAATTAGATTTTTCAAAAAAGATACTTTTATTTATAATTAAATTTATTCTTAATGAGGTAATGAAAATAATACATGAATAAATTAAGTAAAGTGCAATTTTATTAGTTTTAATCAAATTCAATATTGGCCAGATTAATTCACTTTCAGCATTAGTGTAGTAGTGGTTAAAAACAAATAATGGGATTAGAGTACCACTTAAAACAAAGTAATAAATAGGGCTATTTGATTTAAGAAACTTTAACATTGTTACAAATTAATGATTAAAGGAGTTAAAAAATAATTGTCCGAATCAAATATTTTATATTTTTGAACAAAAAACTATGAACTGGCTTTTACATCCTATAAGAGATTTTTTAATTTGGATGTTTGAAAACACCCTAGAACCATTAGGGAATTCACCTAACATTATATTTTTCTTTATCATATTTGGAGGATTAGTATATTGGATGTTTGTCCAAAATAAGCTAAATAAAAAAGCAGACCAGGACCCTAACCAAATCAAGTAATTACTTTTTTGTAATTAAATCTTTACCAATATCTTTTCTAAATTGCTTTTTTTCAAATGTTATTTTTTCAACATTTGCATAGCATACTTTTAATGATGTTTCTATATTTTTACCATACGAAGTCACGGCAATAACGCGACCGCCATTTGAAACTATTTTATTGTTTTTTATTATTGTACCAGCGTGAAAAGCAACTGATTTCTCGTCCAAATCTCCAATGTTTATTTCCTTATATTTTTCGTATTTTTCTGGATAACCCCCTGAAACTAACATTACTGTACTTGCCGTCCTTAAATCAATTTCTACATCTCTTTCGGAAAGAGTATCGGTGGCAATACCATCAAATAGCTCTAATATATCTGACTTTAAACGAGGCATAATCACTTCAGTCTCTGGATCACCTAGCCTACAATTATATTCAATAACATACGGATCTCCTTTCACAGAAATTAATCCAAAAAAGATAAATCCTGAATAATCAATTCCTTCTTTTCTTAATCCTTTAACTGTAGGGATGATTATTTGATTTTCTACTTTATCAATAAACTCTCTATTTGCAAATGGGACCGGAGAAACCGCTCCCATTCCACCAGTGTTTAACCCAGTATCTCCTTCTTCAACTCTTTTATAATCTTTCGCAGCGGGCAAAAGTTTATAATTTACACCATCTGTTATTATAAACATACTTACTTCTACACCCACTATAAAATCTTCAATAACTACAGTTTCGCTAGACTTTCCAAATTGTCCCTCAAGTAATATTTTTACAGCTTTTTTTGCTTTATTCAAATCAGACTCAATAATCACACCCTTTCCAGCAGCAAGACCATCTGCTTTTAGAACATAAGGACCTTCTTTTTGTTCTAAATATTCCAACGCTTCTATTACTTGTTGTTTATTAAAAGACTTTGATTTTGCAGTAGGAATTCTATGTTTTTTCATGAATTTTTTTGCAAAATCTTTACTTCCTTCTAATATCGCACCTTCTTTTTTAGGCCCTATAACTGTTACATTCTTGAGTCTTGGATTGTTTTCAAAATAATCGTGAATTCCATTTACTAGTGGCTGCTCGGGACCAACAACTAAGACATCTATTTTTTTTTGAACACAAAAATTACCTACCGCATCAAAGTCATTAATATCCATTGCGATATTTTCTGCAATTTCTGAAGTTCCAGCATTACCTGGAGAAACATAAAGTTTCTCTAGCTGAGAACTTTTACATATTTTCCAAGCCAAAGCATGTTCTCTTCCTCCAGCACCCAAGAGTAATAATTTCATAGAATTGTTTTTAACAAATGAACATAAATTCCAATCATCTTTAAGTTTTTTTTTTTAACAACTACACTTTTGTTTTAAACAAACTATATTTGTTCATCATAAACAAATGACATTAGTAATGTTTTAAAACAGCAAAATCATGAATAAACAAAAATCATTTTTACTTTTTCTGCTATTTTTTTATGTATTTTCTTTTAATGCACAAACTAAAAAAACTTCATTTTTGGTCAGTGGAAAATGCGGTATGTGTAAAGACAGGATTGAGAACGCACTTGACGTAAAAGGGGTTATTTTCGCTTCTTGGTCCGAGACAACTCTATTGTGCGATGTCACTTTTAAAACTAACAAAATTACAGAGAAAGAGATACATGAATTATTAGCTTTCATAGGACATGATACGCCATTATGTAGAGCATCTGACGAAGCCTACGATAAATTACATCCATGTTGTCATTACGAAAGGAAAGACACTTTAAAATGAAATTAATTTCATTATTAAGTTTATTTTTTTTTGGAGTAACTCTTTTTTCCCAACAAGAAAATAAATTAGAAAATATTTCCGGACATGTATTTGAGCTTAACGAAAAAGGCTCTATGGTCCCATTAACTGGCGTGAATATTTATTATTTAGGGGTTAATACTGGCACATCATCTGATGCAAATGGATTTTTTAGTCTTTCAAACAATCCTAAGAAAAAGTATTTAATATTTAGCTACATAGGTTACAATACAGATACTCTTGAAATACAACACGATAAAGAAATAAATGTTGTAATGAGAGAGGGAAAAATTCTTGAGGATCTAGTTGTGGAATTCAAAAAAGGCAGTTATACTTTTTCAAAATTAAACCCAAGAAATGCCCACATTATAGGACAAGATGAAATAAGAAAAGCAGCTTGTTGCAATTTGGCAGAAAGTTTTGAAACCAACCCATCAATTGATGCAACATTTACAGATGCTGTGACTGGAACAAAACAAATTCAAATGATGGGATTATCTGGCAAATATGTTCAAATGCTTTCAGGAAATATCCCCGTTATAAGAGGACTTTCAACTTTGTACGGCTTAAAACAAATACCAGGATCATTTATTCATCAAATTGCTGTCTCCAAAGGTTCTGGGTCAGTGCTTAATGGCTACGAAAGTATGGTTGGCCAAATAAATATGGATTTGAAACAGCCTGAAAATGCAGAAAAACTTCATTTTAACTTTTATTTGAATCAGGCTGGGAGAACTGAGTATAATGCTTTTGCCTCCAAAAGTTTTGGCAGGCACTGGTCAACTACTTTTTTAGCTCATTTTGAAGATCAGTCAAGAATTAACGACAGAAATAACGATGGATTTCTGGATAATCCTCTACACAACGACTACATTTTTTATAATCAGTGGAATTACAGATCCAGATTAGTTCATATGGAAATTGGAGGGAATGCTGTTTTTAGCAATATGGAATCTGGGAAAAGAAATGAATGGAATGAAGTTCCCGCAATTGGAATTCCTCAAGTGAATTATGGTGTGGACATAGAAAATGCACAATTTAATGGGTTTGCTAAAATTGGTTACCTTTTTCCAAACGACGACTTTAAAAGCCTTGCTTTACAGGTTAGTAGCACTTATAATCGTCAAGAAATGAAGATTGGTAAAACTAACTACAATGGTACTCAGTTAAGCGGATACTTAAATTTAATTTACCAACAAGAAACAGGAAACAACAAGGAAGAAAACTCGTTTAAAATTGGCTCAAGTTGCCAGTTGGACAGTGTTAACGAACAGTTAACTCTTAAATATGACTACGACACTAGTTCTATAGGACATAATTTTAAATGGCTTGAAGTCGTTCCTGGTATTTTTGGAGAGTTTAATCACAACAGCGAAAAATTTGGATTAATTGCGGGCTTAAGAGGAGATTACACTTCATTTTACAATAAATATTTTATCACTCCTCGGCTTCATTTAAGGTTTTCACCAAGTGTTGATTTAGCATTTAAGTTTATGGCAGGCAGCGGAAGAAGAACTCCCTTTATGATCATGGAAAATATTGGATTTATGGCCTCATCTAGAAAATGGAACTTGAAGTCTTACGGATTACAGGACTTAGGACAGGAATATTCTTGGAACTTTGGGATAGCTATTTTAAAAGAGTTTACATTGTTTAACAGAGACGGAACTTTAACTATTGATGGATACCACACTTTTTTTGAAAATCAATTAGTAGTAGATTTAGATGAGTCTGCAAGACAAGTAGATTTTTATTCCCTTAATGGTAAATCTTATTCAAACTCTTTTCAAACTGAGATTAATTACACCATTAGTAGACGATGGGAAATAAGAGCTGCCTACAGATTTTTAGATGTTAAAAAGAAGTACCAAAGCGGAATAAAAGAAAAACCACTTTTATCAAAACACAGAGGGTTTCTTAACATTGCTTATTCCTCAAGAAAAACAAAAAACAGGCAATGGAAAGCAGACTTTACAACTCAGTGGATTGGAAGCCAAAGAATTCCTTTTACTGGAGATAATGACCAAGAATTTCAATTGACTCAAAGAAGCGAAGATTATTTACTGATTAACGGACAGTTAACAAGAATATTTAGTAATAAAATCGAAGCTTATTTGGGTATAGAAAACGCTTTAAATTACACGCAAAAAAACCCAATACTATCTTCAGAAGATCCTTATAACAAGCACTTTGACAGTTCATTAATATGGGCTCCAATTTTTGGAAGAATGATATACTTAGGATTTAGATTTACTTTAAAGGATGATAAGGAATAGCTCTAAATGAGAACCCCTTTTCTTTTAGTCCTTTTATAATTGGGAAAAGGGAAGGAAGTATTAAGGATTTAAAATTTTCATTATCGTGAAGGACAACAATACTTCCATTTTGAGAATTTGCAAGTACATTATTAATCACTTCTTTTGAAGATTTATTTCGATCAAAATCGCCACTATTAATATCCCACATAATAATTTTGAATTTCTTTTTTAATTTAGAAATACTTCGGATATTTATTTTTCCATAGGGAGGTCTAAACAAGTTACTTTTAATAAGCTTAGAACTATTTTCAATATCAAGTAAGTAATCATTTTTATTAACCTTCCATCCATTTAAATGAGTCATAGAATGATTGCCAACACTGTGTCCAGCAGAAATAATCTTTTTATATAATTCAGGTTGTTTTTTAACATTATTACCTGTACAAAAAAAAGTTGCCTTTATATTCTCTTTTTCTAGAACAGTTAGAATTTCTTGTGTAACAGAAGAAGGACCATCGTCAAATGTTAGATATATTTCTTTTTTATTAGACTGGAGCCTCCATATAATCTTTGAAAAAACAACTTGGATTAACCATGGTGTTTTAATCCAATATTTCATTATTTATTTCCACCCCAGAGCTGAGTATAGTAGATTGGGAATTTTTGCTGATTTCCAAAAAATGCACTTTTTTCTCTAAAGTTATCGACGAAAATATTTTTAATGTCAGCACAAACTTCATCGTATTTCGTGTTTTTAAGGACTCCTTTATTAGCAAACGACACACTTCCGTTCATATTTGTTTGGTCTGGCTCGAACATTTTATTTCTGTCCATTCCAGTTAATGAAGCTTCTCTAAGCATTTCTACGTTAAACATAGCTTTTCCTAAAGCTGTCCAGACAAAATTCAATTGAGTTTTGTCCATAGCAGCAAAATACTTAAGCCTTTGTAGTTGCAGTTCTGCTAATTGCTTACCTACAATATTTCCATTTGTAGTATCCCCAGCTTCAAAATAATTTGCACACAAATAGTAGCAAATATCATCTGCAGCAACTTGTTCATTTTCAATCGGCATCTCTTCGAAACACAAGTTTAAAATATCTATTGCTTCATCATATCTGTTCTCTGAAATAAGTTGATCACTTAATTTCATCATTTGTAATCGAATATTTTGAACCATTCTCATAGTATAATAATCAACCAATACACCTTCTCCTTTCATGTTTCCCCACAAAAAACTCACGCTATCAACTTCATTATTTCTTTTCTTCAGACCATAACTACCGTTAAATAGCTGAACCATTTTATTGATATTAGTCCCTCCATTACCACCAAACTCTATTGGAGATAATTTATAAGTTAGTCCCTCACAGTACATATGCTTTTGTAAATTTCTATTAGCCTGCATTCCCATAACGCTCGCAAAGTAAATAGGCCTTTCCCATTGATAGTTTGCTAAAAGGCTTAAAACAGCAATATCTGCTTTGTAAAGCATACTTCCTTTAAGCCCCCATTTTATTACTGGTTTATAATTAGCTTTTTTTAAGTCCGAACTATCCATTATTCCATATTTAATAGCATTTTTTTCATTTACTTCTAAATACAAATTACTGAAGTTTAAATAAGACTCGTTATTACATGAAAAATTTTGAAATTTTTTATTTCTGTCATCGCTTATAAAATCTATTGCTTCTTGTGCCGAATACCATCTTTCAGGCCACTTGTTTATAGTTTTCTCAGCTTGGCTTAGAATTTGATTAATTTGGGTGCTTGCATTATTAATCCCCGCTAAGGACAGAAATCCCTTCACTTTACTTGTGTATTTTAAATTTCTGTATCCGGAGTTAATTATACTCAATGTTCTAGCACTTAACGAATTACTTTTATAATCTAAATCATCTTTTTTAAGAGAATCTGCAATATCTTTCAGCCAATAAACCTGTTTAAATAGTTCAATTACAGCTTTTTCATTTAGCCCATTTTGAACTAGTGAATTTTTCAAATTGCTAAGTGTCTTTTGAATTTTTAACCTTTTAGAATTTGATTTATATTTTGTGTTATCGTTAGGGCTAATTAAAACATAGTCTCTATTGCCGCTTCTGTAAACAGATTCTCTCATATTTATTGGAAGTGGATCTGAATCATAAGCTCTTTTTTTCATTTGATTAATATGCCAATCAGTGCTTAATAAAGACATGTTTGCAACCCTTACATCTGTTCTTACACCTTCTACTTCTTGAATATACCAAAGAGGGAAGGTATCGTTATCTCCGTTAGTAAAAAGAATTGCATTATAGTCACAAGAATTTAAATAATTGGCCGCAAAATCTCTAGCTGTAGACCTGTTTGACCGGTTGTGATCATCCCAATTGTTATACGCTAAAACACCAGGCACAAATAATCCTAATGCAATAGGAATAATAGGAATCATAATGTGAGAAGGATATTTTTTTCCTAAAAAGTACATCAATCCAAAAAGTAATATTGAAACAACACTCATGTAAGCCATACTTAAACCAAAAGTCATGCCATTTCCAGAAACATATTGAGCCAATAAAATAAGGGCACTTCCGCCAAGAGTATACATTGCTAACTTTTTTAAATGATCAAAGCTTGCATTTTTTGCAAAATCGAATAATGACCATATTCCAAGACCTATCCAGACGGCAAAAGCATAGAATGAGGCAGCGTATGCATAATCTCTTTCTCTAGGCTCTCCAGGCTTCTGATTTAGGTAAATAACAATTGCAATTCCGGTAAGCAGGAAGAGCAAGAACACGACAAACCAACCCTTAGGATGTTTAAAAAGTTGGTAGAGAAATCCAATTAAACCTAAAATTAAAGGCAACATAAAGTATCTATTATATCCTTTGTTGAGCTTTATATCATCAGATAAACCTTCTTGCGGCCCCAATCTTTGGTCGTCAATAAAGTCTAATCCAGTTAGCCAGTTTCCCTCCAATATTTTTCCACTTCCACCAGTTAAACCATATCCTTGAATATCATTTTGACGACCTGAAAAATTCCACAGAAAATAACGTAAATACATCCAATTGAGCTGGTATTGAAATAAAAACTGTAAGTTTTCTGTAAATGATGGCAAAAACAAACCGTCTTTAGAAAGGTCAGTAGCAATATCTCTTAAATACTGCCTGTTATTATCTGGCGCACTAGTATTATTAGCATAAGACATCAAAGCCTTATATTGCTGGTATCTATCAGTATAACTTTGCTGAAGCATTTTATTTATTTGCCCTAAAGCTGGGAGAGGTTTGTTAGTATTTCCTTCATAACCACACCAAACTTTATATTTTGAACCTTCTCCTTGTCTATACATTCTAGGAAAAAGTGTTGTATACTCTGGTAAATATAATTTGTCACCTCTTTTTCCTTTAAGATTATCTATATATCCTTTTGTTATCTCGTCTTCAAAAGAAAGTACTTTAGGAAGATTTTTATTTAACAGTTCTAAATTAATTGTATCACATTGACCTTTAAATTGATATAAAGCCCATTCATTCATAAAGGATAGTTTTTTCTCTACCAATGAATATCTAAACTTATTAGATTCTTTGCCCTTAAAAAACCTAATGTGGAGATTGAGTGGCTTAATTAATTTTTTAATATCGCTAGTATCTTTACTCAGAACTTCTTGAGTATTACTCTTACATGTTAATGAAAAAACTTTCATAAAACTACTTTTGTCAGGCCCTAAATGGTCTTCACCACAGTCTGAATAAGCTGGGGAGTTCCAAAACCTTCCAGAAAGAATAGGCCAAGTCCCATACTGCTCTCTTTTTAAATATGAATGCAGTTGAGATAAAGTTTCTGGGTTGTTTTCATCTAACGGAGGGTTTGCGTTAGACCTTACCAATATCATTACAAATGAAGAATAACCCATTAAGACCAAGGCAAGGGATAAAATAGCAGTATTTAGTAAAGCCCTTCCAGTCTTATTAGTCCACCTTAATCCAGCAAAAATCGCAAAAATAATTAATCCTAAAAAGAAAAATGCGCCACTGTTAAAAGGAAGTCCAAAACTATCGGTGAATAGTCTTTCTACCCAATCGGCAAGTGAAACTGTACTTGGGATAATAATACTTTGTATAGTTCCCAAAACCACTAAAGAAGCCAAGCCAGCTAAGAAAAATGATTTCCAACTAAAATCATATTTTTTAAAGTAAATAACAAAAACAATTGCTGGAATCGCCAATAAGTTAAGTAAATGAACTCCTATTGATAGCCCTATCATATAACATATAAATAATATCCATCTATTTGGATGAGTAGAGTTGGATTTCTCTTTCGATTCGCTATACTGGTCGTCTTCAATATCCCACTTTAAAATGGCCCAAAAGACAATTGCTGTAAAGAAAGATGACATGGCATAAACCTCCCCTTCAACTGCCGAAAACCAAAAAGAATCGGTAAATGTATAGGAAAGTGCACCAATTAAACCAGCTCCGATAATGGCAAATGAAGAATTTCTATCAATTTCACCATTTAGCATTGCCATTTTTCTAGCCAACATAGTTATACTCCAAAATAAAAATAAGATGCTAAAAGAACTGCTTAATGCCGACATAGAATTAATCATCATTGCTGCATTTTCTGGACTTGCAAAAGCAGAAAACAACCTACCTAACATCATAAAAAATGGAGCTCCTGGAGGGTGGCCAACTTCCAGCTTATTTGCTGTGGTAATATATTCCCCACAATCCCAGAGGCTTGTGGTTTGCTCGATAGTTGAGAGATATACAAAGGTTGCTATTGCAAAAACAACCCAGCCAGTTATATTATTTAATTTTTTGTAGCTCATTTAATAAAATATGTATAGCGAAAATAGAAAAATACATCTATAATAAACGTTAAAATATATAATTATAGGCTTCGATGTCAAAAAACAGTGCTAATACAAAGGAAAAAAATTTGGTAGGATAAAAAATAGAAAGTAAATTCGCATCCAAAATTGTCCCATGGTGTAACTGGCAACACGTCTGTTTTTGGTACAGAAGAGTCTAGGTTCGAGCCCTAGTGGGACAACTATTAACAGATAAAAAGCACTACATAGTGCAAACAACAGTGCAAACGTAAATTGAAACGAGCCACCTTTAATAGGGTGGCTTTTTTATTTTCTAGTTTTTGAATAGCGTGCTATTTAGCGAGATTATGTATGGGCACTACCTTCCCAAGATTTTTTTGGAACTTATTGCCTACCATCAAATGAATATGCTAGTACTAATGATTTTAGTGAAATAAACAATCTAGTAAAGCAATAATATAATAACATATTTTGCTTATGTGAGATGATTAGAAACTGTCAAAATCATAAGTTTTAAACCATTAAAGTAAGAAAAAGTTCACTTAGTTAAGAAAGCAAAGGGAGGTTAGTTTTTAATCTCACTCATTGCTATATAATTCTAAGAATAAGTTCAAGTAATAACATTAACGAACCAATAAAAGCGAAAGCGAAAAACCAAAAAAATCTCTTCTCAGATTTACTAAATGTTTCGAAATATTGAGTTTGATGAGGCATCCTATTTTTCTCCATTTGGTCTTCAGGAAGTGGGCTTTTTCTGTTAAAATAAAACTTAATGACTTTCTTATAATCCATAATGTAAGTTTAAAGTAAAAGTAAGAAAAAGATGACTTAGTTAAGAAAGCAAAGGGAGGTTAAGCAATAGTCCATTTCTCTACTTTTCCCTCTATCAATACAACTTTTAATTTATAGGACATATTTCCTCTGTTGTTCTTAGTGCCATCGTAATAATACTCATTTCGAGTTTTATTTCTTGCTATAGTTTCAGTTTTTTTTTCTGGCTCGCCTTTCATTAAAACCAACTGTTGTGTTGTCATTCCTAACCATAATTCACCCTTCGCTATTTTTTCGTCTAATTCTTTTTCTTTGATTTCTTTTTCTTTGATTTCTTTTTCTTTTTGTTTCATGTCATATGCTTCCAACCAATTCTTTTCTTCTTGATTAAGAGCATCGTCGTTCATCGTTTTCAGCAGTAATTCCAATGAGCGGAGGGCGTCTCTTTCTTCATCGTTAACTCCAGATGCAATTACATCATCTAAATCCTTATCAATAGCTGCTAATTTTTTCTTTGTAGAGTTTGATACCTTACTCTTACTTTTCTTTTTAAACATGTCAAATAATCCCATAATTATAATTTTTCATAAGTTTTAAACCATTAAAGTAAGAAAAACTTGGCTTAGTTAAGAAAGCAAAGGGAGGTTATCTACATTGATTATTATAGTATTCACAAGCCTTTGAATCCCCCAAATCACATCCCTTTTTATAATCACTACACTCAGGATTTGGGTTCTGATTCAAATATATTTTTTTAGTCATTCCTCTCAATGTATATGCTTTTGCATTATTAGGATTTAAATCAATTACTTTATTTAAATCAATTATAGCATCCCAATAATTTTCATTTACAGACTTCCCTAATGCCCTTGCATAATAAGCCTCTTCATATTCTGGGTTAAACTTAATAGCGTTAGTTAAATCAAAGACAGCGCCATTAATATCTCCTATATTTTTCTTTGTCATTGCCCTTTGATAAAAAGTCATTGAAATTAAATTAGAATCAATCGAAAGATTTTTGACAAGGCGTTTGGCTCACTCCTTGAGCTTTTTACGTTTTCTCCACTCCAGTTTTTTATATCGTTAACTTTTTGACCTGTTGAAAATCTATATTGTTCACTTACACCAAGAGTAACCCTAAGGTTAATTAAATGCCCTTTATCTCTTGATGGTCTTACATAAAAAGCTTAAAATTCCCTTACTGATCTAACAAATAAAAAATCAGTTAACAAAAAA
>ENA-ORDA01000247-ORDA01000247.1-marine-metagenome-genome-assembly--contig:-NODE-247-length-57371-cov-4.686704_pt1 | contig 57371 bp, 38 predicted proteins | sample MGYA00237778_ERZ508506 | MGnify/ENA primary metagenome ERZ508506 (study PRJEB26177, sample SAMN06267891) | marine metagenome | isolation source: Monterey Bay, California, USA | place: Pacific...
AGGTGCTTTTCAGTCTCGTGTGATTTTAGAGCATTCTTGTGAAGGCGGCGTTCTACTAGTTGTGGGAACGCTTCTGAAATTTGTTCTGAATCTACCCATGCTTCACCAGCGGCTTGCTTGCCGTAAGGAGTCATTTTGTATCCTCGAACACCGAGTACTCTCATCTTAGGTACCTCGACAACGGTTACAGGAATTCTGATTTCCTGTCCCGCACTGTTCGATCTAGGGTTTAGATCACGAGCCATGATGTGGGTCATGCCAGCCTTCCAGCCGGCGAATCCCTGTACACGGACCTCGCTCGCATCGGTTTCTGGCCACGACTTGACGTGTCCAAAATGGCGTGCTGACCGCTTACGCGGGCTAAACGCCATACTACCACGTCTTGGGTGACTTCTCTTTGCCATTTTTTCGGCCTCCTATGTTTTCGATACTCCGCATTGGCCCCCCGATAAGGGGCGTACAGAGGCTCTTCCGGTTGGGGAACCGCCGTGACACTGGCTCTCAGTCCACGATTGGGACGGGGAGTGATGGGGTGCTGTGCATTGCCCACTGTGTCTGGCTGCTCACCTTCTGAGCAGTCTCCCGACTTACCTCCCCTATATGAGTGGTTCGGTTAAGAACGCTGTATAGGGCCGCTGGACACTGATGGTAATTGACAGTCTTCAAGCATTGTGGTTCGAACTGAAATTGAAGCACCACCCATGCAAATCCTCTTGAGCCACCGACGCACACTCTTGCTTATGACCCCTGTGCTAACCCACCCTCGTCTCTGCGATGGTGTTGAAGCTAGGGCGTACCAATTAGCGGCAGCAAAACAAGCCATCTCAGGCTCCACACTACTTGTTATGCCGACTGGTTTGGGAAAAACTGCTGTTCAATGGATGGCTATGGCCGAGGCTTTGGACGGACCTGGTAAGATCGTCTTAGTAGCCCCAACCACAGGACTTGTAGCCCAGCAAGCCAAGATGGCAAGAGAGTTCGTGAATTGCGATGATGAACTTATCGTTACCCTTACTGGTCAAGACCGCCCTGCCAAAAGAGAAGTAATTTGGAAAGATGCCAAGATAGTTATGGCTACCCCCCATGTAATTAGAAACGATGCGAGGAATGGAAGAATATTACTTTCTGAGATTGACTTACTAATCGTAGATGAGGCACATCACGCAACAGGGTCTGATTCAATGGCACAGTTAGGCGATATGTATCTTGAATCATCATCGAAAGCCCTAGTTTTGGCTGCGACTGCGTCCCCCGGTGTGAAAGCAGCGAAAGTATTGGAAGTGATTCAGCGACTAGGAATTGAAAGATTACATGTCACAAAAAGAGAAGATGATTTAGTTCAACCGTACATCACATCGATGGAAATTGAAAAACATGAATTGAATTTACCTGATAAATTGTTAGAGATTATTCGCCCATTAAGAATTCTTGAGGCTGAAGAAGCAGAGTTTCTAACTAGAGGAGGTTTTCTTGTCAAGGCAGGTAGAATCACGACTGCTGCTATCGAAGAGGCACATAGAAGAGCTAGTGCCGCTATTGGGCGTGGAGATGCTAGAGGATATGATGCTGCCAAAAGAATCGGTGATATTCGAAGATTACACCGTCTGCTAGATTTGCTAGACACTCAAGGCCTCAAGTGTGCAATAAAATATCTTGAAAGGGCTAAAATGGAGAAAGACCGCAAGACCAAGAGATTTCTATCATTATCCCCTGTTGCCGACCTTCTCAGAGAACACAGAGATAGCGAAGAACTTCATCCTAAACCACACTTAGTACTAGATTTAGTAAACAAAGGATTAGAGAATGGTGGCAAAGTGATTATTTTCACAGAGTATAGAGATACTGTTGATAATCTACTGCAGATTCTGGATTCGGAGTCAGGTATCAAACCTGGTAGATTTGTTGGACAAACCACTAAAGGAAGTCAATTAGGAATGAAACAAAAAGAGCAGATTGCTCAACTGAACAGATTTCGAGATGGAGAGATCAATGTACTTGTAGCTACAAGCGTAGGTGAAGAAGGGCTAGATGTTCCAGCAGCAGATAGTGTGATTCTGTACGAGCCGGTTCCGAGTGCCATTAGAGCCATCCAAAGACGTGGAAGAACTGCAAGACAGAAAGATGGTGATGTTCACATATTATTGGCGAAGGGAACTAGAGATGAGTATGTCCAACAGGCATCATTGCGTCGTGAACAAATGATGTACAGAACTCTAGATTCACTACAGAAGCAATCTAGGTTACCAAGAAGGTCACCCCCTAATTCTGATGTCTTAGCATCATTCACAATTGATGGAAGTAATGCTGAAGACTTCATTGAATCTGAAGAAAAGAGACTTTACCGCAAAAAAGAAACTATTCAAGATAAACCAAAAGCGAAAAAGAAAGTTGAAATACAGACTGAGCAACCTCTGAATCGACCAAGAAATCAACGCTCTTTAGCAGATTTTGCTTCCACGAATGAAGAAACTAAACCTGTTGATTGGTGGAAACCAGTATTGGATGGAACTGAAACACACACCAGAGAAAATGAGGCTAAAGTCGCAGCTGCTGCTCAGACTGAAGTTAACTCACTGAGTGTTGAAAGAGATTCTGAAACTCTGATTACAATAGATCACAGAGAAGCGAATTCAACATTACCAGCGATGCTCAAACTTCACGGTCACCAAATAAGCCTGGAAAACCTGACTATAGGCGACATTAGAATTTCAGATCGGATATTGATTGAAAGAAAAAGCGCTAGGGACTTAGTAGATTCATTGATTGATGGAAGACTAATCCATCAAGCTAGAAGGTTACATAGTGCAGCACCCAGACCATTATTGATTGTTGAATCAAATGAAACTCAAAGGGTCCATCCTAATGCGATCCATGGAGCAATGGCTTGGATAACATTAGATTTGGGATTACCAGTAATAATGACTGGTTCGCCTGAACAAACTGCAAGATTTGTTTCCATTGCAGCTAAAAGAGAGGCAAGAGTCCTGGATTTACTAATGACTCATTCCCGAAAAAGCCCAAAAGACGCAGAAAAGTCTGCAATTAAAGCCGCATCTTCCGAGATCATGTCAATAATTAATGGTGATATAGAGCACGGGGTTTTGTCAAAGAAATGGGACCAAGAAGTTCTGAAACAACGCACTAGAATACTCGGTGAATTACCGGGAATTGGACCAAAAACCGCTGAAAAAATTATGCAAGCATCCAAGGACATAATGGGATTATGTGCCATGAGTGAGCACGAACTGACTCAGATAGATGGAGTGTCTTCGATTCAGGCTAAAGACCTGTTCAAATTCCTTCACGGTTAATCATGAACCAATCATCATTGCACGAGTCTTGAGTTGTGCAAATCTATCAGTAAAGTGGCCCAATGCAAAGGCAACAATCTCGGTGAAGTTTACCACTGGGATGTTTGTGTCTTTGTTAGCAACACGTCCTGCCTTCCCTTGGTACGAATCAAGGTTTGAATGGGACTGTGTACAAGCACTTACAAGAATTTGAGCCCCTGCTTTCTTAGCATCATTTAGAACTCTAGCAGTCATTTTCATTACTGAATCACCAAGAGATAGAAGCGAAGGATTGCCTACACTAGAGGTCTTACTCTTGTATTCGACAGGTCGGCCTCCTAAAGCAGTGATTAGCCTCTCCATGTAATCTGGATTCCATGGATCATCGCCTCCGCATGCGCCTTTCCTTTGCATGTGAGGTCCGTAGTAGCATGCGATATCTAGATCCAATGGATTTACAACTGCTGCTTCTACTTTATCCAGTCCAATCTCATCAACTAATACATGAAGCAAGTGATTTGTAGAGATTTCAGAGGAATCAAGAGTCATTCCAGTAGTTCTCTCCAATACACGATTTGCATTTGCAAGAGCGATTGGGTCATTCTGGAATGTCTCAAGTGAATCGTGAAGGATACCTTGAGCTGAAGCGCATGCTGTGATAATTTCATGCCCATTCATCTCAGCCAGTGCAAGGTTTCTTGCGTTTAGTGCTAGTTGTAGTTCCTTGTTGCCTTGCTTGATTATGTTTCCACCATCACCGTTGTAACCAACTATCTCAATCAGTTCAATCCCAAGACTGTTGCACAATGGCTGGATTGTATCCTCTACTTCTCTGGAAGATTGGCGGGCTACATTTCCGGGATAATAAGAATATTTTACCATAGTTTCACCTCAGAATCTCCGATCAAGTTCGTTGAAGATTGCAACAACTTGGTGATGGTTAGCAACTTTGCCATTGAACATGTTAGGAATTTTACCAATTCCTGCAGGAGGAACAAGCATACCTTGGAAACCTCTCATTAGAGGGCCACCGTTTCTAGTAAATCCTAGCATCATCCTTAACGAAACACCATTCATTATGTTGGAACCAAGACCTAGAGGTCCTAGAACCGAGCGATATAGTGTCGTTTCATTCACATTCCCGGACATCTTTACAGAACGTGAGTAGGCCTTGACCAATCTACCACTCTTACCTGAGAACTTGAATTCTGCAAGCAGTCTTGCTCTTGCTGCATAGAGGGAATCTGCAGCCTGTGAACCATCAATTCCATGCCTGTGGATAGATGAAATATCTGCTTCATCCCAAACTCCACCTTTCCCTTGCATTAAGCCAAACATCTTCTTGACGTGAGAATCTCCTGAGCGAGGGTCTTGGCTTCTGACCCATCTTTGCAAAGCAATTCCTGGACCAGAATATACGTTGTCAACATCATAGGTGTCTGACATTGCATTGATCAATTGGAGTGAGCCGACATCCGCTAAAGCATGAAGTGAAGTTGCATCTGCAGAGTTCATAACTCCCATTGGAGCGCCGCTTGCTAGTCTTTCACCCTGACGAGGATCAGCTTCTAACCATGGCTTTGAATCTACACGTGCTATGTCATAGCGGTCGTAAGAAACCATCAAATCCTTTAGAACGTCATATCCAGGGACTGGTTCAACTGTTAGTGTACTACCATTGCCTACCAAATCGCAAATCCTTGTTGTGTCAGCAGGTACGATTCTACCATTTGCTTTAACTCCAGTAAGAGGGTTCATTCCAGCAATATTACCACTGCGGAAAGTTAGAGAGCCATCTGCTTCTCTCTTTACTGCAACTAATGCATCTTCAATAGTCGCATGCCCTGGCAATGCCACTGCAATAGTATCGTATCCCGATTGAGCCATAATTGGGTCGTATCTGAATATGCGCATAGTCAGTGAGATTGGAGCATGGAGAATACTTGGAGGACTGAAGTCTCCTTCATCCGCGCCATCATCTTCATCGCCTGCTCCATAAGCAGTCATTGCTTCAACTAAATCTTCATGGAATACTCCAGCAGAATCGACACAAGCAATTCTAGGAAGAACTTCTGCTACCCACTGGCTCCAAGGCTCATCGAAATCAACATCGCACATTTTCATTGCAACTATTCTAGTTGCACCGAGTGCTGCAAACTTCTCATCCCAATCCTCTCCTGCTTTACAGAATTCATCGTAAGATGAGTCACCGATTGCGCAAACCGAATAGTGAACGCCAGATAGGGAAGGATTGGATGCACTTGTAGCGTTCCAAAGTTCTTCAGCATTATCTGGCATCTCGCCTTCTCCCCAGGTGGAGGTGATTATGAGGATTCTCTTGTGTGATGCAAATTTTGACTGGTCGTAAGCATCCATGTCGATTACAGTTGGTTCCAAACCATAAGCAACTGCAAGCTTAGCAGTTTTCTCAGCCAGACCTGCTGCATTTCCGGTTTGTGAACCGAAGAATATTGCTAGGCTACGGTCTCCTGAAAGAACACCGGCTAGAACACCCGCATCAGCACCAACATCAGCGACTGCTACAGGAACTGCTGCAACTTCAGCGGCAGGTGCAACTTCTTCAGCAACTGCTTCTGCAACTCCGCCTTCGTACTCGAATTTGATAATCTCAACCGGACAAGCATCTGCTGCTTCTTCAATCAATTCAGAATATTCTGCGCGGAACTCATTTTTAATCGAAGAAAAGCCGATGTTGCGATCGAATGAACCATCTTCACGAACATCCGCTTTGATGTAACTTGTATCGTCAGTTACCTCAAAAACTTCTGGCAAAATATCCTGACATGCATCACAAGTGATGCAATCTTCCTCGATCCAGACCTTAGCGACGGTTGGCATGAGTTCACCTTATGCTCACACTGAGCAATACATTCCACTAGGGCGTAGTCTTTGAAGGTTCCTTGCCTCTCCCTAAAGGGAGAGGTCTATACTGTCAAAATTAATTGAGCCGACATCACATGTGGAAGTCGTCCATTCCACCCATCATATCGCCGCCAGATACTCCCTTTGAAGATATGACATCATCGATACGTAGAATCATAATCGCTGTTTCTGTTGCAGACTGAATCGCCTGTTCGACAACTCTCTGAGGCTCCAAAACATTAGCCTCAAACATGTCCATCACTCCACCCTCTTCAACATTGATTCCAGAGTGTACTTTACCATCTGCGTGAGACTTCCTCAGTTCGATGATTGTTGTAACCGGATCTAAACCTGCATTTTCTGCAAGAGTTCTAGGAATAATTTCTAGTGCACTAGCGAATGCTTCGATTGCCATTTGTTCGCGTCCACCAATAGATTCAGCGTAAGCACGCAAGTCACGCGATAGTGCTGCAAGCACACTTCCGCCACCAGTAAGAACAGCGCCATCTTCCCATGCTACAGAAACTACTCCAACCGCATCGTCAAATGCTCTACGGATTTCATCAACAACGTGTTCAGTTCCACCACGAAGTAGAACAGATACGGACTTTGCTTCAGGACATCCTGTAATGAAGGTCATATCCGACTCACCAATCTTACGTTCTTCGACTTTGGCTGCTGCGCCAAGGTCTTCATGAGTCAAGTCGTCAATGTTGGTTACAACACGACCGCCTGTGGCTTTTGAAAGTGCTTCCATGTCACTCTTCTTGGCACGTCGTATTGCGAATATTCCTGCTTTGGACATGTAGTGTTGAGCGAGGTCATCAATTCCTTTCTGACACACGATAGCATTTGCACCACTTGCGATGATCTTTTCTACCAATCCTCTAATGTAATTCTCCTCTTCTTCTAGGAAGGATGCTAGCATTGAAGGGTCTGTAATCTGGATTTTCGCATCAACCTCTGTCTTCTTGACTTCAATTGCGCTGTTAATCAATGCAATCTTAGCACCTGAAATTGAGCGTGGCATACCTGCATGAACCCTCTCCTTATCGAGAATAATTCCATCAACTAAAGAGCTGTCCTTGATTGAACCACCCTGGCGCTTCTCAACTTTGATATCTGACAAGTCAACCATTCTTTCTCCATCTTCGATGGTACCAACTGAATTGACTGCTCTAACACAAATGTCTGCTAAGAATGACTTAACAGCACCTGCAGATTTACCAGTAAGGGAAGTTTTGGCAACTTCCATTAGCACAGCATCATCATTCTTGGTTGAAATACCGTGAGATTCAAGGCAACCAACTGCTTTTTCCGCAGCAAGTCTGAACCCTTCACAGATGACTGTAGGATGTACATTCTGTTCGATAAGATCTTCCGACCTTTTCAATAGTTCACCAGAAAGAACGACCGCTGATGTAGTGCCATCATAGCAATGCTGTTCCTGGGTTTTAGCTACTTCGATAATCATCTTAGCAGCAGGATGTTCGATGTCCATTTCTTTCAGAATCGTAGCACCGTCGTTTGTGATAACTACATCACCCATGCTGTCAACTAACATTTTGTCCATGCCTTTTGGTCCAAGAGTGCTACGAACAGCATCTGCTACAGCCTTGGCTGCTGCGATGTTGTTTGATTGCGCACTACGGCCACGAGTTCTTTGAACTCCATCTTTTAGAATGAATATCGGTGCTTGTCCATTTCCGTACATATACAATACCTCTGCAGTTCATCGGCATGAGGGGTATGCCTTCAACCCATCGTCGAATCAGTTTCACATTTGGTTGTCAAGCCATTGCTGACCATAGTGACCCCATTGCTCCATCGTCCAGCCCTCTGGAAGGCCTGCTGCGGGCACAGGAGGTCCAGTTTGAACCTCCGGTGTTTGAGCAATTTGTGGAGGAGGAGCTATCTCTGGGACTGATTTTTCCATGGAGCCAATTGATGGAGCCGATGCGACTGCGCCGTATGTCGCAGAAAGGTTGTCTTCATACCCATCATCGTTCCAATCTTGTTCTTCTTCCTCTTCGCCATTGATTACAATTAGTAATACTCCAAGTAAAGTAATAATTAGAGCACCTCCGACTACCCATATTCCAATTCCAACCCAATCCCATGAGTCTGAACCAGATGATGCTGAATCACTGCTGCTTCCAGATGTGCTCTTTAGAGTGACAGATAGTTCCAGTGAGGCTGCGTCTTCAACAGAATTAGAAATCGCCCAGATCTTGACATTTGTTTCGATGAAATCATCATCAAGGGTCTCTAGAGTTGAACTCTGAACCTCGAATACAATGGTGACCTCTCTCTCACCTTCAACTTCAAGCCAGAAATCACGGTCAGTGGATTTAACTCCAGCACTGTACCAACGATTAGTTCCTTGTTGGTCCATTGACATGGATACAGATTGGCCTTCAGTATACTGATTTCGAACACGTACTACTACCTCATAACGACCTTCTTCATCAATAATTGTAGATTCGGTTGAAATGATACGAAGCCAATTCTGTGAACCTACTCTGTATGTACACTTACCATCAGAGGAAACTGTGTCATCATTTACACTGGTTGCGATGACCTTCAGAATTAATTGGCCATTGGTGTCATCATCGAAAGTGAAAGTTACTGTAACGTTGTATGAGGCACCAGGCTCTAACTGTGGAGTGATATCCCCTTCGATTAGTTGTTCGAATTCAGCATTCATTCCTTCAGGGACATCCAATGACATAGTAAAACGATCAGGCTTATTCCCGTCGTTCGTAACTTCAAAGCGCATTGACTGTGAGTCGTCACCAGGTATGTATGATTGGTCGGCGTCTTCATCTGACACAGAAACTGCTGCGGTGTCTGTAACATCGACATTGATTGTTATCTGCTCCATAACTGTTGGATCATCCAAACTAGTAGCGGTGACACGGGCCGTGTAGAGCCCCGGTGACAAACCAACAGGCATAGGAAGATTTAGAGCAATGCTAGTCTCTCCATCCCATGCATCGAGAATTGGAGTTTCGTCTGCTGAAAGATATGCTTCTAGTCTCCAATTTGATTGTACAAGGTTTAGAGAATATGCCTCATCATCATTACCTAGATTCAATATGTCTATGTAGACGACTCGAGAGTTGCCATTCGCTGCTGCCTCGATCTCTAACTCCTCAGCACTCATTGTAAATTCTCTAAGAACTGGAACTTCGATCTTCTTTGAAATCACATCATTACCGAATAGAGACTGGCCGCATGAAGGGCAAACTGCTCTAAGAGAGAATGGAACATCACCAGGTAGTTCATCATAAGGTGCTGTTACATTCAGAAGTAATTGAACTTCCTCGCCTTTGTCTAGAGGCATAGGCATCTGGACAATACTATGATTCAAGTCTGTTACGAATGAGACCCATTCCGTATTTTGGAAATTCGATGTGATGGTGTATCCTGCTTCCCTGTTTCCAGCATTCTGTAATTTGAATGGAATGTCAGTGGTTTCTCCAGGGAGTAATGATGCTGCGAGTAGTGGAGCTGTTGATGATAGATGCACACCATATTGCTCAGTAATTGCAATATCAGAAGTTACCCTTCCTAATTCTCCTAATTGAGTACCACCAGCATCTTCCCACCAGACTTGCCAAACTTGCTGTTGAACATCTGCACCTGCTGGTATTGATAGGTTAATCCACATTTCAGAAGTATTGCCTCCAGGAATGACAGGTAGAACAACGTTGGTTCCGTGCTGTGTTGGATTGTCACTGTCAATTCTAATCATTGGAAGGCTAGGGTTCATCCAAGTTGTGTTTGACACATTTGATTGTAGACGCACCTGTGCGCCCATGTAACCGTTGTTTGTGATAGTACAAAACATTGGAATGATTGTGTTAGGTGGTGTTGTATAACCACCTGTTGGGTCATCACATTCTACATCCAAAGTAAATTCGCTTACCTTTTCGATACCAAACATCACGAAGTCATCAACATGCATTCCACTTGAAGCACCTGAGCCATCTGACTGGAACAATATTCCGTAAGACCATGAATGGCCTCCTAACTGATCTGTTGGATCCCAAGAGATGTTACTCCAAGAACCGGGAGTAGTGCTTGGGATATCTTCGACAAAGTTGTGATAGATCGTGCTTTCAGGAGCACCGTTTCCTCTCCACAATTCCAGAGCGACCATGTCTCCAGCACCCATCTGCCCCCAGGTTTGAACGTGCATTTGAGCCGAGACTAAACCTGCAGAGTTGAGTTGCACTTTGCACATCCACTGGATGTATTGTTGAGAAAGACCCCCATCCAATGATGCGCCGTATCCACAGTTACTGTCTGCGCCACGGAAAGCGAATACTAGGCGGCTACGAGATGCTGATGGGTAATCTGAACCGGAGTTTGAATGACGCCAGTTGGCAGACCCTACTGCTGAAGTAGAACCATCTTCTTGCCAGATTCCAATACCGTTAGCATCACTACCATCGATTGGATATTCGCCACCATAAAATGTAGACTTTGATGCGGCAGGAAGAGCTTGGTCACGAGGATCTCCTTCTGCATCCATGTCATCTTGAGCTAATGCAACAGGCAGTGATTTTTCCATAACATCGTTTTCATTTCTATCATCTGCAGAGTTGAAAACTGTTGCTCGAATGATTATTCCACCAGACAATTCATTGGTTGAAACATCCAGAGAGGAATGAGCAACACTTGCGGTGTATGTGAAGGAATCGATATGCGATTGCCCACCGAGCATAGGAACTGTTTCCCAAGAAGTTGAATTCATTATGAATCCAATTGGATGAACCATGTCAACAAAAACCGTCGAACTGGAACCAGTTAGAGCTCCACCTCCACGCTTTACTTCGACCGAGATGTCGACAATGTCACCTTTTGCAACATAGACTACTACGCTGCCATCAGGTTGCACCCAATGGTTGGCCTCTGAAGAATTAACCATGATTTCTGCAACTGAAAAGTCATCAGAAGAGCCACCCCTACCAGAGGTTGCTTCCACATTAGATGTGGATAATAGCAAAACGGATTGCATGAGAAGAATGGTCACCAATAGGAATGGTATCGACTTGCGCATGTGCATCAACATCCATGCGACTATAGTGTGGCATATGAATGTCCCCGTCTCATGTCCCCGTAGGGGACAGAAGGTATGGTAGATTCAAAGAACCCTTTTAATCGCCTTCAAAGGGTCGACATGAAGGGCAACCTTTGAGAAAGTAAAGATTCGCGCTGTACCGTGGGTGAGTACTCGAACAAAGGGCCGATGGCCGCTCGCATCTGGCTCACAGGGCTGGTTTTCTGCCAGATATTTCTTACTCCAATGGCTGCGTTTTCAATCACATATCTGATAAACTTCGAACTCGCTTCTGAAAACTTCACAATGTCATTTCAATCAGAGATGATTCCTTGGATAATTGCCGCTTCTCTCGCTTATGGAATGCTAGCCCTCTTGCTAGCACTATTGTTTGGCGGATTTACGCCGATTTCAGTAGTTGAGAAGGGTGGTTGGAAAGCGGCATTTGGCCTGACAAGAGCGAAAAGAGATGCTGCAAGTCTTCGTAATTCAAGAAGAAACCATGCAAGATCTCCTCATGCCAAATTAACAGTCATGGTTAACGACAGAATAACCAAGAAGCACTCATTACTTTCAACTCATGGAGGACTAGTCTTACTTGCAATACCTTTCCAGTTGATGTTGGTCATAATACCTCTCGGTTTTGTAATATTTATACCCGAAGAATGGGTTCAAGCAAATAGAAGATTAGAGGTTGCTATGGCCTGCTACCTGATTGTTCTCATAATGGTAATGAGAGTATTTCCAAAATTCGCTCGCAAGCACATAACTATTGCAGCATTCACCAGACGTTGGCTAATTTCAATGACTAAATTGTCATGGTTAGCACCGGTACTTGTACTGTGGCTAATGGGCCGACTTGCGAGTGTGATAGTACTCTCCTGGATTGGGGCTGACTTATCCAGCAACTTACAATTAGAACAGTCCTTCATGGAAGACTTACTCAGAATAGGAAGTGTTCCCGAAACCTCTTTCCTCGATCTGTTAACAGCGCTAGCAGTAATGCCATTAGCGGCATTTACCACTCTGGCATGCCTGGGTGGAGGCTCAGGGACTCCGCCAGAATGGATGCGAATTGGTGACGAAGTTGAAATCAAATCCCCAGAACAAGAAGGAGACGGAGGAGCATTAGTCGCAACTGGCCGAGTAATTGGAGCCGTTGCTGGTGCTGCTGTCGGAGTAGGAATTGGGCTTGCAGCTACTGCTGCATCAGGTATAGCAGCAAAAACGCATAGTGCGGGTACAACCGCAATTGCTGCTGCGAACTCTGCGCCTCAAGCCATGAGTAGTAGCATGGATGCAGTTTCAACTACAGAGGATGCCTTCTCCTTCGTAGATAAAAACAATATTATCACAGAAGCACCTCAAAATATAGAAACTGGAGGCGTCGAAGATGAGCCTTCTGAATTCGAAGGCTTTGGCTCTATGTTTGACTGATTATTCCTCTTCGCTAGCCACAATAGGCCGGCCATCAGTAATCATGAGGCGTACGAACCCCATAATCCAACCATCACTTCGTGGACGACCTAGATCAGGCCTAGGTTTATTCAGAAGATTGGAACCACAATTAGTACATCTAACTGCAGTCACTTGCCATACTGGATAAGGAAGGTTACAGCAGGACTCATCCGAATCGGCTCTATTTCTGACCAATTGTAGATTCATTGCTAACTGTTTTGTCCAGTTCGCTTCTTCACCTGCCAAAAATCCAGTCAATCGAGATAGAATTAACCATCCTGAAACAGACCACATCCCAAATCCTATTGCTGCTGATCCGTATGACATACTGAACCAACCAAATACGAGAGGGATTAATGCAAAAACGATTGATAACCAATGGAAAAACCGCATGTGCATTACTCTTTGAATTAAGTGGGCATCAACGTAAACGGCTTCTGGATGAGGAGGGAATTGCTCATTCCAAGTCTTCAGACGAGGGAACGTCAAAAATGGCACTCTAGTAATCATATGTGCTGTTACAGCACCGATTAAAAATTCAATGAACTCCGCCCACATTTCACTCGCCACGTAAACCTTTCAGTACAGCTTCAGTTTTGTCCATTCCAAGTGAAATATCTTCTCTTGAGATAGTATAGGCAAACCGAAGATGTCCTTCACCAGAGGGTCCAAAAGCACTTCCAGGAGAGCACAATACTCCTCCTTTGAGAAGTTCTAGCGCTATTTGCTCACTAGTCATACCTGGAACATCGACTTTGGGGAACACATAGAATGCGCCCTCTGGAACGTGACATTGAACTCCAGGCATAGCGTTTAGTCTTGAACAAATCAAGTCCCTTCTAGCCTTGAACTCAATACACATCTCATCAGGGTAGTCATTTGCTTGCTCAAATGCGGCAAGTACTGCATGCTGCATTGCATCATTTGAACATGCAGTAATGTAATACTGTAATTTTGTCATCTGCGACATGGCTTCAGGGTTTGCGGAAAGAATGTATCCGATTCTCCATCCAGTCATAGCGAAAGTTTTGGAGAAGGAATTGACAAGAATAACTCGCTCATCATCGCAACCCATGAATGATACATGGTCTCCATCAAAGACGATTCGATCATAGACTTCATCTGTGATAAGCCAAAGGTCATGTTTTTGCGCAAACTGAAGTAACTCGTCTCTTTGTGAGGTTGAGATTGTTGCACCCGTTGGGTTTGAAGGGAAATTATACAGAATTGCTACTGTGTCGTCGTCAACCAAACTTTCCAAGTGTTCGACAGTAGGAACAAACTCATCCTCAAACAAACATTCGTAGAATCTTGCCTCTCCACCCCATAGCCCAACATCAGGGCCGTAAAGAGGGAAGTAAGGCTCCGGTAGCAGAACATTCTTGCCAGGGTTGACAATTGTTGCAAATATATTCAGGAGTGCGTTTGTACCACTCATAGTCATACAAACATTACTTTCATCTAATCCGGGGCACACATTGTCCCAAGATTGTGCTATTTTTTTCCTCAATGCAGGTAACCCAGCGGTAGTGGTATACTTATTGTGGCCATCTTTCATTGCTTGATACATTGCTTCAATAGCGATAGCAGGTGGTTGGAAATCTGGTTCACCCAAACCAAATGAAATTACATCATCCCCAGCCATATCAAACATCTTGCGTACGCCAGTAGGTTGGATATCCAACGCTCTATCAGAAAAGCCACGCATGGCAGGACGACTACGAGTTCACTTTTCAAGATGAGGTGCCATCTGATACATCATCTACTAATGTGGCTTCTAAAGGTTCATCATCGACCACAGGTGGTAACAATGCTAAATCCGAACCCTCTGCAGCATAATGAAGTGGCTGTTCTGCTTGTTGCCTAATAGCAACAAGTGCTCCAAAAATGAATACTGCGAATCCAACTACTCCAATGAAAAGTAATCTTCCAAGAGATTCACCACTACCGAATGATTCAACATTTCCTCCACCAAGAACTGAGTCCCATGAGATCATTGAGGAAGCACCTGTTTCGTCAACTCCTCTGACAATAATCATGTTGTAATCTTCTGGAAGGTAATCAGTATCTACGACAAATTGGAATTGGAATGACTCATAAGCAGTCATAGAACTGTTTACAGACTCATACATTACTTCGGTCCAAGTCTCACCACCATCGACTGAATATTCGATTTTATCCAACACTGCACCCCGGCTCCAAGCTTGCCCTGTGTATGTGTTCACTGTGCCATCAGAAGATATGTCCTCAATATGAACTTGTAAATCCAAATTCATATCAGATGTGGTAATTCCAGACATGTCGAGATATTGAGCAGTCCATACTGCATCATGGGCATCAACCATCCCCCAACCAAAATGACGGTTCCAGTGAGGATCAATATCTGGATAAGTAGCCCATGGGCCTTCTTCAACTCCTTCGCCATCTGCCGCAGATAGAGTATCTCTTCTTTCAGCGGTTGAACGTAATATTTCCCTAATCACCAATGGATTAATCTCATCATTTACTTCCATCATCAGAGCGATTACTCCGGTAACTGCAGGAGTAGCGTAAGAGGTTCCCGAACCTCTACCTGTGTAACCATTTTGAGAAGCATCGCCTCCTAAGAAGTTGTTACAGGAACCTGAAGTCACACAAGCTTCTGCTTGCACAATGTCTGAACCAGATGCAGTTACATCTGGCTTCATCTCATTGATAGGATTAGAATCGCCATTGTCTCTACGAGGACCACGGCTAGAATAACCTGCGATTGTATCATCCTCTCTTTCGATTGTATTCATGTCATCTGTGGCTCCAACAGTTATCGATAGAGAAGAAGAACCCATGCCAGATAGACCATCATTTCCTGAACCATCGTTTCCAGCGGCTACACTTACTGCAATTCCTGCAAGGGTTGCTTCGTTAAGGATACGTGAGTGCATGTCCTCTCCATCACTCCCTCCACCTTCGTGGCTAGTAATTCCCCAAGAGAGTGAAATGATGTCGATACCATGTAGGCTTTCATCAACACCTGGCCATGCTGTGTCTTTATTGTCAATAATCCATTGAAGTCCATTCATAGCGGATTCATAAAATTCTTGAGATAGAAGGTAGTTTTCGAATGGGCCTGCTCCCGCATCAGTACCAATTCTAACATCGATTAGACTAGCATTGGGTGCACTTCCTTCGTATCCAGTCTGGGCACCAGATGCATCTAAGCCAGTAGATGCAGCCATACCCATACAGGCTGTTCCATGCTGGTTTCCATCGTCTGGGTCGAATGAACCATCGGTTTCTCTTGCTCCAGAAAGGGCACATGTTGGATCGGTGTGAAGATAACACACAGCATCATATCCTGCTACAAACTTATCTTTAAGACCAGGATGTTCGTTATCTGTTCCTGTGTCAACCATAGCGATATTAATCCCTGCACCTTTCATAGTACTATGATTCCATGCAGTATGTGGATAAACATCTGAAGGCTCAGCTTTTATGTTTGGAGTTTGGACATCGCCCCATAAAATAACTTGGCCGTATCTTTCAACCATTACAACGCCATCGATTTGAGATAATTGCCAAATATCTTCAGAGTTGATTACTCCAAGTAGTACTGCGTCTACCGACTCGATTACATCTGTAATCTCATAGCCCATCGATTCGAGTAAGGCAACATCGGAATCAGTAACATCTCTACTGTAAGAAAGACCGACTCCTACGGATTCATTCAAGGATTCAAGTGAATCAAAAATCCCATTTCGATTAACATCCATTGTGGTCCTTTCCCACCAATCAATTTCATCGTATACTATCGGAGTCATTTCTGGAATGACGGAAGACCAATCTGATTGTACATCAGTTTCATTTCCTAAAGAACCAGTTAATGGTGCCAAGAAAAGTGTCAAACAGAGTAGTGTAAAACCGCGACGCATATGCTTCCCCAAAATAATTCAAGAGTTCCCTTAACATCAATATGTTGGTCACAGGATTGGATTGAGATTAGCAAAAGGTGGGAGCACAGGGATTTGAACCCCGACCGGCTGGTATCTTCTGATCCGCCACTAAGTGTTTTGTGTACGGCTGGTGGCGGGATTTCACAGGTCAGTCTTCCAGTTGATCATCACAATCTTCAGACCTTAACCTATCATCATTCCCGTGCAACTGGAGCCAGCTATACTACCAGGTTATACTATACTCCCCTGTTCGTTTACCGTTCAGCTTCATTGCTTAGCCTGTCGGCGAGCACGCTTACGACGGCGTAGCTTCTTCTTACGCCACTTCCATCGCTGATTACCAGTCTTCTTCCACGCTCTGGAACCTCGCTTCATGGTGAACAGTCCGCCGACCAACCTTTCGTATATGAGGACTTCCCAAAGGAGGTGATTAATCCATCAAGCTAAAACGCCGTTCTGATAGTCTTCAATAGCCTGCATTATCTCTTCTCTTGTATTCATTACGAACGGGCCATACCTAGCGATTGGCTCGCCAATTTCAGGTCCTGCGAGAATCAGGAACTCTGAATCCTCAGTGGCATTGAAGTTAACAGTAGTACCGTTTGACAATAAAGCCAGGGAGCCATCAGAAACAGACTTGCCAGCAATATCTAATTCTCCCTTGAAAACGTAAACCATACCATTCAGATCTAAGCCTAAAGATTTGTCAAGTGTTGAGCCTTTGTCCATTTTTACATGAACATATGTTATTGGAATTACAGTGTCTAGAGTTGACTCAACACCTAAGCATTCCCCTGCGACTACTCTAGCCCAGACTCCTTCTTTCTCAGCGATTGGTGAATCTGCTGCTGTTAAATCTTGATATCTAGGATTCATCATCTTATCTTTAGCCGGTAGGTTTACCCAAATTTGGAAACCGTGCATCAATCCACCTTCATCCATCATCTTCTTAGTTGGCATTTCGGAGTGAATTATTCCTTTTCCAGCAGTCATCCACTGAACATCTCCGGGAGTTAGAAGTCCTTTGGAGCCTTGACTATCTTCGTGCTCCATCTCCCCCGATAACAAGTATGTTACAGTTTCAAATCCGCGATGAGGATGCCAAGGTGCACCAACTGCTTCACCTGGCGCATAATCTACAGGTCCCATTTCGTCAAGAAGTAAGAAAGGACTCATCAATGAACCCATTGCTGCTGGCCTTCGAACTTTGAAACCTCCACCTTCCATTACGGTGTGAGTGGGAACAATTGACTTTACTACTCTGAACTCGGACATGCTTGCTCGTCTCAGACCAGAGATATAGAGCATTTAGTATCATGTTTGAGATTACCATTTCGAGTAATGTATGGATGGCGGGCGTACGGGGATTTGAACCCCGGTATTCGGCTTAGAAGGCCGAGATGATATCCAAACTACATCATACGCCCAACACGGCGGGAGGGAATCACCTCTATCAGCCTTACAGTGGTCTAGCACACTTGTGACACCGCATAGGTTTGCGAACAGTAGCGCGTTTCCACTCATATCCGCAGTGAGAACAGGTCCATGACTTGACTCGCGCCGAACCGAGGAATTCATCTCGCATTTCTTGTAACATTGGAGAATCTGAAATTGCAACTCCAGGTGCAATACTGTCAACTGCATCATGTAGCTCTTTTGAATGGTTCAAAACTCCAGAAGCATGAACTAATTCATGTGCTAAAGTGTGCCTAAGCAAATCAGGCTCTTCCTTTAGACGGGGATGTAGTCCAATTGTGATATTACCTGGGTCTAGAGAAAATCTACGGCGGCGGACTAATTCCGCTGGTCCTTCTTCGAATCTCGTCATTCCTAAACGGTCATCACTTAGTTCCAACCAGGTCAAAGAAATACGTTGAGTAAGCCATTTTGAGAAAATATTCTCGGGCACTTGTGGGAGAAGTTCAGCGAGTACTTCCTCCACGTCCATGGAGGTCCGAGGGGCGACCAATTGAGAAGCCTTATGATGCAAGCACAGGTGGGCAGGCTGCCTTAGGCAAAGCGTTGGGCGCTTAGATCAGTTGGAAGATCGCTTGAGTGGCACTCAAGAGGCCGGGGGTTCAAATCCCCCAGTGTCCATTTAACATCAAAGAATATGTTCTAATTCCGGCTCAATCTTTAATTGCTAAATCCCTAAGTTGATTTTATGCAAGTGGCGCTACGAGACAGATGGCTTATTGGAATCGGCCTCGCTTGCTTGCTTCTGAACGTGACATTGCTACCAATTGTATTCACCGGTGCTGTTGAGGGAGCTGTTGAAGAAAAGTTTGAAACTTTTCCTCTTGATTCTGCATGTGGTGAAGACGGAGACTGCGACACATTAGAGGATGATTGGGCAGTATCAACTACCTCTAGAGATTACTATGCATGGGACATTACTAACCTGCAAGAAGTAATCGGAAATCAAGCCACTCCCAACTATGAGAGAATGGGGCCCTATACTTACGATATTACTTCTGAAAAGACTTTGATTGAACACGACAGTTACAATGGACACTTGACATACAATGTTGTCAAAACATTCGAGTGTTCTCCGAATAGTAAGAACTCTTGTGATGAAGAGTTATCACAACTTAACATCCAATTTAGGCCACAGTTGATTGGAGCGACTGGTACAGCATTCAATGCAATAATGGATTTGACTAAAATTGGATTTGCTAGTGGAATGATGAATCAGGACCTTAACACAACTCAAGCAGGAAAAGCCACTGCAGATTACATTACCACGATGACGAATACAATCGGTGGTGCTGGATTTGGGTCTTACGGTTATGCTGCATTAGGAGCCGCTGAAACTGCCGGTCAGGCAAGCGTAGTTATTCCGAATACAATGGACGGAAATATTTTGCCAATTGCTAATTTCTTAGGCGGTATAGATCAAGCATTATATTCATCTGTTCATCCTTTAGACAACCAATTCAATATTTCATTATTGGATGAATCTGGCCCAGTCGCATTCGTGGGAATGGGGGAGCCTGAACAACTATTGTCAACAATAGAGAGCGACCCAAATAATTCTACAACGGTAATGAGAGCGACTGCATATGGCTATCTTGCAACTGAGATGGCAGATACTACAGGAGATGGAAACGAAGATACAATGGTTCCAGATTATGCTCAAACACTGATTAGAGACTGGTCCCTATACATAGCAATAGGATTAGAGTTCCAGTCCAATGGTGGAGGTTCTCCTTTCACAGACAGCGAAGACATTGCTAACCGTTTGGACAACCTTCTAGACGAAGATTTCTCAGATGTCGACTGTCTTAATTTAATGATGAACGGTGATGGTGGAGACAATCCATTGGGCCTTCTAGCTCAGAACTCAGTTGGAACAGGTTTTGGATTGAGCGCATTCCTTGGAATGGATTCCTCGGTGGCAAAATCTACCTTTGGATTATCAGATAGTCAATACGATTCAATATATTCATGGGCAGCAGGATGGGCAACTTCCTCATCTTCGATTCAGATGGCACTTCTTGGTGGAAGTGGAACAATGAATGCTGGTCATTTTGTTAACACTACATTCGGAAACGGAGACCCCATCAACGGCGGTTTCTTGGGGTACAGCCTGAATCAGGGTGGAGACTGGGGTGCTGACAATTCATTACCAGACATCGCACTTACTCCTGAGCAATCAGCAGAAATATTGTATGGCGAACTTGGCATTACAACAACTGAAGGTGCATTGCGCTTCCTTTACGGAGAATTATCTGGAACAGTACCTCCTGGTTTTTCAGACATCCAACAAACTGGCGAATGGGGAATTGACGTAATCGCAAGTACCTATGGCATCGATCAAGACAGTGCCATGGCATTGCAAGACCTAATTGTAGATTCTATATTTGGAGAGTTTGTTGAAAATTTCTTGGTTGATAGTTTTGGAGCTGAAGCATACCTAACTCAATCAGTAAATAGTTGGCTACTAGGTTGGCATGATCCAGTAAGTGCTTATCTCGCATCTGGAAATCCAAGCAACATGAGTGTTGGATGGGCATCTCTCGAATCAAGTGAAACATTCTTTGGTTCGAATGGAATCAAAAATGGTGATGGAACTAACTACACAATTTGTACAGGTGAAAAGAACAATTGTGACAAGGGTGAGCTGATTGAAGAAGACGGTTCAAGTCAATTATCGTGGCGAAATAATGCAATGTTTACTGCAACTTATGGCCTAATCACTCCAGAAGACATCTCTGGAACTACTGGTGGGTTCGTTACCGGCAGTAATGACAAAGTGGATGTTTCAGGTTATGCAATTGCAGATATCGATTGTGTAGGAGAAGGTACCGTGAAAGAAATCCCAGTTGATTATTGCGAAGCCTCAGTAGACCCAACACAGCGCTCAATCCAGGCTAATTTGCTGAAGACATTCTCCCTTCTAGATGCAATTCCTAGTGCATTACCAATTTACTTAGGAAGCGAAATAGAAATCAGTTCAGAAAAAACATCTGGCTTGATTATTGCTGGGAAATCAACAACTAAATTCTATCTCGACTCTAGAGATGGAACCGACATGAAAACTGAACCTAAAATGTCAGACTTAGTTCCTGTTTTCGAGATTAAGTCCTCTTCAATAATTGCCGATGAAGATGCAGAAACAATGCAAAGTTCTATTGTTCAAAATCAAAATTATTTCACTTATTGGATGAACTTCGATACATCGTTAGATTTGATCCCATTCTTGATGTGGTCAATCAGTTTGATTTTCATCACTGCATCAATTGTCATGTTGAAGAATGAACAATTCGAAGATGATGAATACGAGATTGAAGAAATCGAGTTCGAAAAAGATGAACCAATTGGATTACTCCAAAGACTTGGAAATTAATTCAATAGCATTCGCATCTCTTCTACAGATCTCAATTCTGTGAGATAGATTTGCTCAACACTGTCATACAATTCCCTATCTTCGATTTCATCAAGCATTTCCATTAGTTCGCCATAGGCTTCAGCCGCTTTGATTTCTGTATCTAATGCACTCTGAAGCATTACACGATAATCTTCAGTATGCGTTATTGGATTTGAGTCTCTCTCTGTCCCACAAATGCCGCCATGCTTGACAATTGCATTTCGAATTGTAGCTGCATGGAGCATCGACTCTGTAGCCTCACTCTGGAAAAGTGGTTCAAGTTGTAGGCGGTACATTCCTTTGACATAAGCAGCATAGTGAGCGTACATATTGATAGCACGCAATTCCAATCCAAGCGCTTGATTCATTTTTTCTACTAATGCTGACATATCTACACCATTTAGGCTAGACGAAATAAATTTAATTACTCCTTCTATGTTATTGGAGAAAAGAAACGAATACTAAAAGCCTTGCATGAGTCCAAAAATCCGAAAAATCATGATTCGTTAATGTGAAAACATTCATCATTTGCCGATAAAAAACAATTGCTGTGGCAAATGATATATCCATGAGCAATTGAAAATCAATTGAGGGGGGGATATGATGTGGCTAGATAAGAAGTACCTCAAAGCAATTGCTGCGATTATAATAATCTCTCTTCCATCGCTAGTTATTACTGGTAACTACATTATTTCCGACTCTCCAGCACCTACGGATAAAGACGCTGTTGAGCCAAACCCATTCCCTGATGAACCACTTACTGAGGGGCTGCTATTTGTTGTGATAGATGGTGGGCGTAGGGCTGAAATGAGCGACCCGGACGTCATGCCTAATCTCAATCGTAGAGTGGCAAATGGAGCATATCTCGAGGTTGAGACAAATCCAATGACTATGACTGCAATTTGTGTTAAAGAAATTGCAACTGGTGTGCCATCAAGGCCCAATGAAGCGCTTCAGAACTTCCATCCCACTCATCCAGGGACTCCAGACGGATGGAATCTAGCCAGCACTCATGATGCGGATGGAGACGGCGAGTACGATCACATGGTTGGAATCGTGGGAGACTATGTCTGGAGAGACCTTTACCCTGATAGAGAATTAATCCCATTCGCAAAACACCGATACGGGCATGCTGATTATTACCAAGGGGATGAGGAGGCTTTCGTCACATTACAGAATTGGGTTGATGGCAAAGCACCTTCTGGTTACGAAAATGCCCCTAACGTTATCATCACACATATTTCAGGCACAGACAGTGTTGGACACAGATACGGAGTAGGACCGGAGTATATCGAAAAACTTGGAATGGTAGACGATAGTCTTGAACAGATTTTCCAATCCATACCTAATAGTTGGACAGTTGTAGTTACTTCAGACCATGGCCTTACAGATTCAGGCCAACATGGTTCTCCTGAGCAAATTATTCGTGACACTGCCGCATTTATGTGGGGTCCTGGAATAAAGAAAGGAGTTGTTGTTGAAGGAGTTGTTCAACGAGATTTAGCTACAATACCATCCATGCTATTGTCACTACCTTTCCCTCATGCGATTCATGGTAAGATACCGCTAGATGCCTTTGACATAGAAGGAAAGGAGGCTGTCTATGAACAATGGAACTGGGATGCTGCAGTTGCAAGGAACTCATGGATGGAAGATAATGGTCACAGTTACGTCGAAGATTTGAGTACAGATGTAATCGAATGGGATGAACTCCCAGGTGATGAAATTGGAATTAGAGATATTGACATATTGTTGACTGCTATGGCTACAATAGCGATTGGCCTTGCGCTTTATAGAATCTTGAAGGACGAAGATAAGAATCCAAAAATGCTCATTATGGATCTAGTAACAATCCAATTACTGTTTGTTTCTTCAGCATTACTAGCATACAATAGAGAAAATGCCACTGGTGTTTACTACACCCTAGGTTTGTTCATACCTCTAGCGCTGTTCGCGATAAGTTACTATACTGCTAAATCAGAGGATATAAATGAAAACCACTTCAAGAAACTGGGTTATATTTACGTTGTTCTGGCAGTATCTTTAGTCTTCTATCAGTACAAATTGGCATTACTCGCTTTGGTACTATTTGGTATTGCATACTACATTACCAAGTCGGATTACTTAGATGAAAAGAAGAGAAATGCTTCTCAAACCTGTGTCGCAACTATGATGGCATTCATGCTAATATATGTTGAGACAAGATTCACGATTCTATCTCTCGGGATACTGATGTTATTCCTTCTTGACAAGAAAACCTATGTTAGAGAATCTGAAATGGAAAGGACACCAAAGAGGATCTTGTATCCGCTTTTGGCAGTATTGTTCACAACAGTATTCTTCTCAGATTATCGAATTTATGGATTTTCTGCAAATCGTCAAATGATATTCTGGACACTATCTTACGAACCGGAATTAGTATTGTTTTCATCAATAATTGCGTTTGCATTCACGCTATTATATTCCCTTAGAAACGAAGATGTTCCTTTCATTTATGGACTCCCAATAGCAGCAGTAATGGCTACAATCCCTGTGCTAATTAGCCAAAGTAGTGATACTGTGGATTGGATTATGTTGTCAGTTCTATGCGTTGGAGTTGCAATGTCTGTATACAATTATTTCGTCAATAAGAAACTCGGTATTATGATATTCCAATACTGCGCTTTCGCTTGGCTAATCATGAGTTGGGGTGCATGGGCAGGAGCAGCAAGTATGCTATTCTTCGGAGCCACCGAATCAATACTTGAGAAGGAATGGAAGTTCCTAAAGTTGGATAACAACGACACATACTCAGAATTGAGTAGAATAACAATTCTTACAATCCTACCGATTGGAATGTGGTTCGCATGGTGGGCAACAATGGGTCAGACTGATGGATTAGCTCACACGAGGGATATCGACCCAGGTAACCTGATATTGAGAGGCGGATACATCGGAGACAGGATTTCACCAAGCAATGAGTGGGTTGGTTTCATGGGAGCAGGACCGGTAATCTTGGTAGGAATACTGTTCTGGAATATTTTCCGAATGAATGGATGGCCAATCCATTTCGCATTCTTGGCACTGTTGATTAGAGCTGCATTCTTGTCTTTGCAGTTGTCGATCACTCCTGATTTCCCTAGAATTCTGTTCAAGATTTCATGGGACTTATTCTTCTGCTTGATAATCGCTGGTACGATTTTATTCTACATGCTGTATGACAAATGGCTTGTCCAAAATGTCTCAGAGCAAAGCAGTGGAATGTGAGATTGATGGAAGATTCTCGTCTTCAGAAGATATTGGCAAGTAGTGTGTTCAAGTCATTTCTGCTATTCGCTATTTTTCGTGCATTTTATGGCGCAGGAATACTGATTGTAACTTGGTTCCTTGCAACAGAATCTGAAGGCCCATGGTGGCTATCTATCATCTTCTTAGCATGTTCAATGGTTTTCTCAAGAATCCTATTCAAGTGGATTAAGAGTCTGAAAAAAGAAGATGGTGAAGAAAACTCATCTGATTTGTAACGCTAATCGTTATCATGTGTAGCCGCCTAGTCCAATTGTGACAGCAAAGCCTTGGGTAGTAGTTGCCGTAATGGCCATGATGTGCTTAATGCCATATCAATCAATGGATTTGAACTACCTTGATGCGGAGGTAGAGTCCAAGGAAACTGGCCAGGGACCAGCAGATATTCTTCTGATGGGAAACAGTTACGTCGCCTCTAATTCACTTCACAATTTGATTGATGGAGTAATGAGTGCAGCCTCAACTCCAGCGAATGTATCCAGCCTGAATGGTGGTGGAATGTTGCTATCACAGCATGCTAGCAATGTAGCATCTTCAGGCCATCAATGGAATACCACACTCAACAATGGCGCATGGGATTGGGTAGTTCTGCAAGACCAAAGTCAAGTTCCCGGTTTCCCCCGAAGCCAGCAAGAATGGATCAATAGCAAAGATGGTGCTGTCGAACTTGCTGAAGTAATCGAAGATAATGGTGGAGAGACAATCCTGATGATGACTTGGGGTCGTCGTGCTGGTGACAGCATAAATACTCAGAGATTCCCTGACTTCTCAACAATGCAAGACGAGTTAGCAAGTGGCTACTTAGATTACAGAGACAATATTACGGCCAATGGAGAGACGGCTTGGGTTGCACCAGTCGGTCTTGCTTTCGAGCACATTCATGACAAGATTGTAGCCGAGGGTGGAACGCCTACTAACTCAGGAAACACGTTCTACAATCTCTACACAGGTGACGGAAGTCATCCTTCACTTTCCGGCTCTTATCTTGCTGCGGTGGTAATCTATGCAACGATTACAGGAAACGATCCTGTCGGTCTATCTCATTCTACCAGCCTTTCTAATGCTCTAGTTCTAGAGTTACAACAAGCTGCTGCTGCCACCGTATTCAACGAAACCAGCCACCTTGATTACCCCTGGCACACAACCAATCAGCATCCTAACAACACTTCAATAGTTCAGTCAGAATTTTTGGCTTGGGAATCTATCTCATCATATGGCAGCACTAGAACAGAATTTGTCAATGACATTATTGTATCCAATTCTGGTGATTACTATATTAGTGGGTACACAAGTGATCATTTTTCGATGGGAGGCAATTGTAATTCAAGGCACAATGTTTCAACAAATTACTTATTACCATTTTTGGCTAAGTTTGACGGTAATTCCAACTGTTTGTGGGTAATAAATGTCGACACTATTGCGGGAACGGCTGGTGGTTATAACGAAATTGGACAACAAATGGATTTAGATTCATTTGGGAACTTGTACCTTATGTTTAGCATGGCGGGGAACACCGGTGGCTTATCTGCTTCGTTCGGAAATGCTCAATTCACACTAAGTGCCAATTATGGAATATTTTTGGCAAAGATAAATTCTACTGGCAATGTAGATTGGGTTTCAAGCAGGGGCGATGGTAATTGTCCTTGTTCACTTACAGTAGACAATAATGATGATGTCGCAATTTCGTTCAATACAGGAAACAGCGGCTTTGGGTTGAGAATAGAAAAATTGGATTCAAGTGGTTCATTATTATCAACATATAACTTAGGAGGAGCGGGAAGTGGTCCAAACGGAGCCTACAGTTACGGATTAGTTACTGATTCAAGTAATAACATATACATGACTGGTAGCTATGGAAATTCGGTTTCTTTCAATAGTGGAAATTCATTTTCGTGTCAAAACTGTATGGCAGGATATGTAGCAAAATTCGACACCAATCTAAGCATTGATTGGGTTGAAGAGGTGAAATCATCTTCAAGTGAGGCAAGTGTAAACGGAATAGAGTTGAATGATGACAATAAAATCTATGTCATTGGTACTTTTTACTCGGAAATTAATTTGGATGGGACAGTGCTTGACGCAGGAGGAAGTCAAAATGGATTCGCTGCAGAGATCAATTCGAACGGAGACTGGCAATGGGGAACAGAAATAGAATGCTCAGTTACTGTTGCAACATATGACATAGATTTAGATTCAAATAACAATCTGTATATCTCTGGCATCACTAGAGGCACAATTAATTCAGGAGGGGTGCAGTTAACTATAACTGGCGCAGGGGACGATGGTTTCATTCTGAAATTAAACTCAACTGGTTCAGTAAAATGGGGTAAATCATTTGGTGGAAACGGTCATGACAATTTCAAATCATTGTCTTACGATACTAACAACCAAAAGTTGTTTGCAACGGGTGTTTTCCATGATACTGCAGTAGCCGGAGGTTTTTCGAGAACCAGCATTGGAGTGACAGATATTGTAATTGCCGTATTGTCTAGAGATTATGACGGTGATGACATCACAGACAATTTAGATTATGATGACGATGGAGATTTCATTAACGATTTACTAGATTCTTGCCATTATTCACAAATTGGATTTATTTCTACTGGGAGTTCAGACCACGATTCCGATGGTTGCGATGATGAAACTGAAGATGATGATGATGATAACGACCAACTCAATGACACTCTAGATAATTGTCCTAAAGGGATGACTGGATGGATTAGAACCAACTCATCTGATTTGGACAATGATGGCTGCATGGATGCGCTAGAAGATTATGATGATGACAATGATGGATTCGAAGATTACGAGGATTATTGCTCAAGAATACCAGGTAACTCCACATTTGAATTCGAGAAAGGCTGCCCCGATGCTGACGGAGATGGCCGCCCAGATATTCTAGATCCGTTCAAGAACGACCCTGCAGAGTGGTCAGATACGGATGGAGATGACGTAGGAGATAACTCAGATGAATTCCCCACAGATGCTACTCAACAATACGATACAGATGGTGACACATATGGTGATCAGGAATTCGGTAATGCGGGAGATTCTTGTCCTACGGTCTATGGAAATTCTACAATCGATAGATATGGGTGCTTAGATAGTGACGGAGATGGCTGGTCCGATGAGGGAGATGACTTCCCTAATGACCCGACTGAATACCTAGATTCAGACAGTGACGGATATCCTGATTCAAGTGATGACTTCCCATTCGACCCGACACAATGGAAAGATTCTGACGGTGACGGATATGGAGACAATGCTAATGGAAACTTAGGAGATGCATATCCAAATGATGCGAGCCGATATGCAGATTCTGACCGTGATGGTATTGATGACCAAGCCGATGCTTTCCCTTACGACCCTACACAGTGGGAAGACGCTGATGGCGATGGAATGGGGGACAACCCGATGGGTATTGGAGCTGACAAGTTCCCTGATGATGCGTCACAATGGGGCGACATTGACGGGGATGGATATGGTGACAATAGCACTGGAAAAAATCCAGATGCTTTTCCAACCGATGCTACTCAATGGTCTGATATCGACGGAGATGGATATGGAGATAACCCTGCAGGAAGATTGTACGACTTGTTCCCACAAAATCCAACCCAGTGGATTGACGAAGATGGAGATGGTCTTGGAGACAATCAATCAGGAACAGATGCTGACCCGTATCTGAACGATTTCGATAATGATGGTTACAACGATACAGTCGACATCCTACCCCGTCTTGCATCTCCAGGAGATCTGGATGCAGATGGGTGCTTGGATGAAGTTGATGCGTTCACGGACAACCCTCTGGAATGTCTAGACACAGATGGAGACGGTATTGGCAATAATGCTGATGCTGATGATGACAATGATTTGGTGACTGACGCTGATGAGATACGTGCAGGAACCGATCCACTTGACCCTAAAGATACGCCTGTTGACAGTTTCGAAATCCAAATCGGAAATATTGGACTTGGTGCTTGGGACTTAATCGGAATGTTTGGTGGAATACCTGTATTCTCTTGGATTCTATTTGGATTCGTAACACGTAACAAACGCTGTGCTCGATATGAGGAACAGTTAGAAGAAGCACAATCTAGAGATGAATTAGAACAAGTCGCTCTGAAGTGGGAATATAGCCTAATGCTCAGGCTACTAGGTCCGCACCAAGGTATTCGCTTGGAGCGAATTCGCTCAGAGTTAGATGACAAGTTCGAGAATGCTGAGAATCTGATGGCTGCTGAGGAGTTTGAGCCGATGACTGAAGTTGACCAAACTCCAATCGTTGAAGCTCAACAGAAAGTAATCCCTGAGATTGGCTCAGGACCATCAATCAGTGCTGAGGCTGACCAAATTGATGAGAATGGTTACTCATGGCTAATGCATGAAGGCAAGCAATGGTATCGCACCAATAGCGAATCGCATTGGTTTGAATTTGAGAATTAAAACGCTCCAGGTGGAGGCGGTAATGTAGGTGCAGAAGGCACTGCAGAATACTGATTTGCCACAGGTTGGTATCTTGGATCAATGAATGTTGATTGCTCCGCCTTAGGAGGTTTATTTCCTCTAAAGAGAAGAATTGCTAGCAATATTGTAATCACTATTCCAAATCCAATGTATGCGATCTGAGTTTTGGAAATATCTATTGATGATTTTGCCTCTGCATCATCATCTTTCTCTTCAATAACTGGTTCCGGAGGATGCCATACTTCGTAGGAAATATACCAAGTGACGTAGATGTCTTGGACATCATCTGAAATTATCGCACTTATGAGCCATGGTCCGATAAAACCGGTATGATTGCAGAGAGCTAGGCCAAAATCTGCTGTTTGGTTATCTTCGCAATTCCATGCTTCCTCAAAGAAGAAATCTCCCGTTCCTACTTCTGTACCGTTTCTCATCCATATTATTGAGAGGTTCAAATTATCTTTCTCTTCTTGTGTCAAATCGATAACTACTGACAAATCTAGATTATCAGAGGTTGCATTAAGCAAGATATTGGTTTGATTAGGTGCCCAAGAGATGTATGACAGACGATCTATTACTTCGTCAATATCACCATCACAATCATCGTCTACTCCATTCCAAAACTCATCTTGATTTGGATTGATTAAGGGGTCGGAATCATCACATTCTTGGAACCAGCGGAAGCCATCAGAATCATTGTCTAAATCGGGAACTAGAGGATCTGTCAGAGTTTGAAGAACTTCTTCACCGTCTTCCAAACCATCACCGTCTGAGTCTTTGTCCATTGGGTTTGTAGAGAGGTTGTTGTATTCAGTACCATCATTCAAACCATCTGCATCTGAATCTGCATTAAATGGATCTGTGGTCAAGTTGTTGAATTCCAATAAATCGAGCAGTCCGTCATTATCAGAATCCTGACCGACGAAGTCCTCATCTATGCCATCACGGCAATTATTGTCTATTCCATCTAATAATTCAGGCGCATCAGGGTTTATCGAGGGGTCTGAATCATTACAATCTTGGAACCAGTACCAACCATCAACATCTGAGTCATTATCCTTGACAAGAGGATTGGTGAAGTGGATTAATATCTCATCCCCATCACTTAGTTGGTCGCCATCAGTGTCATAATTTGATAGATTAGTATCGTGTAAATGGTATTCAGAATAATCAGACAAATTATCCGCATCAGTATCTGTTGAATTGAATCCCTCATCCCATAAGTTATCACAGTCATCATCAATTCCATTGAGTAATTCGGGTGCGAATGGGTAAATTTGGTCATTGGTGTCATTGCAGTCTTGGAACCAATAGTAAGAATCCGCATCTTCATCTGCATCAGCTACAAGTGGATTCGTTAGATAATGCAGTACTTCCAAACCGTCAGTTAATCCATCACCATCAGTATCATTATTGAATGGGTCAGTATTGTTGATGTTCACTTCAACACCATCGTTTAGGAAATCATCATCTGTATCTGCATCTGTCGCATTAGTACCGGTTGTGAATAACTCAACATAGTCGCTTAATCCATCACCATCAGTGTCTGCATTGTTAGGATTTGTACCATAGAGATCTGTTTCATTGGAATCGGTAATCCCATCTCCATCACTATCAAGGTCGATTTCTGTTCCATGAACTATTAATTCCCAGTGATTGAAGGTGCCAACATCTTGGTTACCATCATCATATACTTCCAAAGTCCAAGTTCCTGCAGATACTTCTCCCCAGTGCTGAACACTACTGAATAGCCACTCATTGTAGTCATTATTGCTGTCTCGGTTTGCGAAATAATTTACCAACTCAGATTCTGTTCCATCTGGAGAAATTAGAGTCACATCTAAGTCGCTGCGGTAAGTGTGGTCCGCGTCAAATAGAATCTCTACGGATTCAACGATTAGAGATTCAGAAATCGTATGAGATGAAGTCACAGGATTATTTGGGTCATTATCTGGAATTGTCTGTGCAACTGAGATCTGTCCACTACTTACATTGACTTCTGGGCCCAAAGTTGTCCATGTTTTTGAGAGATTTACAGCATGACCTGCATCAACTACACCGAATCCATACTTGTGGTTGAAATCATAACCTCCGCCGTTAGTATTCCAGCCCGTATCGGTTGGATTATTGGTTCTAGCACTCTCGATTAGAATTTGTTGAACATCTCTCCAGGTAAGGTTAGAGTTAGCCTCCAGCATCAAAGCCACGACACCAGATACGAGCGGAGTAGCGCTTGATGTACCTCCGAAACTACTTGTGTAATCATTACTGGTGTAGCCACTATTGCCTTCTAAGTCAGTAGTGGTAATGCCGACTCCACTACCATCAGAAGAAGGAGATGAAATCAGTACATTAGCTCCCGGTTCTCCATAATTTGTTTGTTCCCCTAGATGGTCAACTGCGGTTACTGAAATTGTGAAGCGACTGTTAGCATAAGCATCTAAGTTTGAATCATCATCATTGCCTAGTCCATTACCTGCAGCCCAAGTGATGATATTTCCTAGTCCATTTCTTCCATTGTAAGCATCATCCTCGAATGCTGCCAACATCAATGGACCCGCGGTACCAAGAATCTCTCCATTGTCTGAAGGGCCCCAACTATTGCTGTAGATATCGATTTGATTGTTTAGGTGAGATAGAGTATTGGCCTCATCGCTGTCAGAGTTTCCACAGGCGATTAACATCAAACCTGCAAGAGATGCATCTGGAGCAGAACCGCTTACTCCAAGCCCGTTATCTCCAGTTGCTGCTGCAACCCCTGCAGCAGCAGTACCATGGGCATCAAAACTACTAGGAGTAGGGTCGCCATCATTGTTGCAATAGTCATAATCCAAGGAAGACTCGTAATTTGCAGATAGATCGGCATGGTCCCATTCAAGACCATCATCAACAATCCCAATTACGATTCCAGTGCCACGAACCTCGTCCCAAGCACCTGTAATGTTTACATCTTCTCCAGCAACTCCATTTTCTTGGCCTGTGTTCACTAGATGCCATTGATTGGAAAAATACGGGTCATTAGGAGTCCATTTTGGGGTGTTCTGACGCTTTACTAATGGATAAGCAACTTCGATATCCCCTTTTTCTTGCAAATCAGAGAAATGCTTCAATGCATCACTCGAATCGATTTCAACATACCAAGTATTAGCAAGGTGACCAGTGGGTTCTCCTAGGGCCTGAGAACTAACAACGACCCACTTAGTAGTCGATTCCAACTCATCTGCTGAATATTGTGAGATGTCACTTACTCGGGCAAATGCAGCTCTAATTGCTGTAGAAAATGAATATGTCAACGGAGCATCTTCGGAAGAATCACTCAAGGGTGCACCATAGTAAATCGGCTCTGATAAACCGGCACTTGCGACAGGAGCAATGCTACTCAAAAGAAGAACAAGAACTAGGCAAGCGCTTCTCATAAATTGTTGAGAAGTTCCAAGCGTATTATTCATACGCATCTTCTCAACCATGTAACTAGTCTCTCAAAGAAGTATATCAAACCCTGTTTAAACTGTACAGGATGATAACAAATAATCAATCTCAATTGTGATCATTACGAGATGTACGCTTGTTATCTCCGCCACGACCACGGCTACGACCTGGCCCTTTTGGAGGTCGGTTATTACGATTGAAAGTTGGCTTTCCACCGCCGCCACGTCTTCCGCCACGAGTGCCGCCATCACGGCCTCCACCGCTTGAACCACCTCGGCCACCGCCGCCTCCGCCGCCGCCGCGTCGGCCACCTCGGCCACCGCCGCCCCGGCCTCCGCCTGAACTCGAGCCGTTGTTGGACCAACTTCGCTTACCGTAGTGGTTACCATCTCGTCTATCATTCGAGCGACCGCTTCTATCTTTACGATCACCAGAATTTCTTCCACCTCTTCTTGGTGCAGGAATATGGGAGATATCCTCGTGTTGAATTACATCTTTGAATTCCGGTGTTTCAAACTTAACTTTCAGTCCGACTTCCTTTTGTATTCTAGACCACTTACCCTTTTGTGGGTTCTGAACTAGACTGATGACGTTACCTGATCCACCTGCACGAGCTGTTCTTCCTGAACGGTGTTTGAATGCCTTACCATTCTCAGGTGGGTCGAAATGAACGACACAGTGAATTCCTTTGATATCAAGACCGCGGGCTGCAACATCGGTTGCTACAATAGCATGAGTTTTACCTTCGCTGAACTCTTCTACAGCCTGAGAACGCTTCCTCTGAGGTAATCCCCCGTGGATACTTGTTACTCTGAGTCCTTCTCCTTCTAATTCATCAGCGACTCTGTCTACACCTGCTCTTGTGCGGCAAAAGACGAATCCTCGACCCGACTTGCGAATTACTTCAGCAGTAATTCTGCTTTTCATGGAGTTAGGCATCATCCAGAAGTGGTGATTCATTTCTGTGACTGAAATTTCTTCAGGACCAATCTCAATTATTTGAGGTTCGGTCTGATATTTGTTTCTAATATGGGCTACTTCTTCGTCAAGTGTAGCACTGAACATGATAGTTTGACGTTCGGGAGAACATTCTTCCAGAATTTGACACACATCATCTGTGAATCCCATATCTGCCATTCTGTCCGCTTCATCCAGAATTACGATTTCGACTTCGTCAAGGAATACATTTCCTCTATCGATCAAATCTAATAAACGACCAGGGCAAGCCACTACAACATCAACACCTTTGTCTAGTCTACGGGTTTGTTTGGTGTATGAGACACCGCCGTAAATTGACATTACCTTCAGATTCAATCCCCAAGCAATTGGGTCAAGAACTCCGTGAATTTGTTCTGCTAATTCTCGAGTAGGAGTTAGAATTAGGGCTTTAGGAAGGCTTGGCTCGCCTCTGCCAACCCTTTCTAGCATTGGAATTCCGAATGCTAGAGTCTTACCGCTTCCAGTAGGTGCTCGACAGCATACGTCTCGACCTAGAAGCATGTCAGGAATTGTCTCTCGTTGAACCTCAAAAGGTTCGTCGAAACCTGCTCGCTTGAGCTCGTGGCACATCTGGGCACTTATGCCTAAATCTGCGAATCGCACCTGCATTGCCATTTCCTCCAAACCGTGGCCGTCTGCCAACCCTATTTAGCATGGTCAGTTAAATCAGTCCCAATCTAGCGAACTGGGAGCATCTAGGGGTTTTTCGGAAGCCCATTCCTCTTTATCTAAGATTTCGGGGGCCCTAGAGCGCTTTAGCAAGAATATTCCACCAACAACAATCACAGAAATCACGACCAAACTAATCAGTACTCCTGTCCACGAGTCCATGCCAGGGTTTGTTGGGAAAGCATCAACTGAATCTGCAACACCATCACCATCACTATCTCGCTTTCTGCTAGGATCAAGCGGCCATAAATCCGAATTATCTCCGACCCCATCACCATCGCTGTCGATAGTCTCAGAGGAATCATAAGGGTCGAAATCAGAATTATCGCCAACGCCATCGAAATCACTGTCAGCCCACTCCAATGGATCACTTGGCCACGGGTCAGAATTATCACCAACTCCGTCTAAATCTGAATCAACACACTCAGTGCCATCATCAGGGAATGCATCAGTATTGTCGCCACAGCCATCTAGATCAGCATCAAACCACTCTGACTCATCTAACGGGAATGCATCACTATTATCGCCATAGCCATCCATGTCAGTGTCTACCCACTCTTCGGGATTGTCAGGGAATGCGTCGTTATTATCACCAAAGCCATCCGAATCAGAATCAAACCAATCAGTAGAATCATCTGGAAATTGGTCTACATCATCTGAAAAGCCATCCGAATCTCTGTCAGGGCAGCCTTTTGGATAGATTGAGGTACCTGGCTCCCAAGGACAATTATCTGAGTTATCACCGAATCCATCTAAATCGCTATCTTCCCATTCTTTTGGGTCGTCAGGGAATAAATCAGAGTTGTCCCCCACACCATCGTAATCAGAATCTGTCCATTCGCTAGAATCATTTGGGAAAGCGTCGATATTGTCGCCGTATCCATCCTCATCACTGTCTTTCCATTCACTCGAATCCATTGGGAATGCGTCTTGGCCATCCCAAACATTGTCACCATCGCTGTCAACATTAAACGGGTCACTACCTGCCGCTGATTCATCAATATCTGACAAACCATCGTTGTCATCATCTAAATCCTCATCATCGTGACAACCGTCTTGGTCGAAGTCAAAATCATGAACACCAATCATCCCATGAACGCATGAGTCATCAATGTCCAATATCCCATCATTGTCATCATCCAGGTCTACCAAATCGATACAACCATCAGAATCATGATCATTACCAGGTACATCCGCAGGGCATGGGTCTATATCATCTGAAAGGCCGTCCCCATCCGTATCTTTTTGGTAGTCTGCACAACCATTGAGATCGACATCATTATCCTCTAAAGTCTCCAAGCAATCATCTTGACCGTTAGCTACTCCATCGTTGTCTTCATCTTGCTGATTCCAATCACAACCATTAGAATCAACACTTGTGGAATCGTTCGTCCAGTCACATTGATCTAAGGAATCCATGATTCCGTCGCCATCAGTATCTGCATCACCGATATTCATTATTGCAAAATCGCCGATAATGCGGTGCATTGTTGCCGTCGGATGTGCTTTGTCAAAGAATAGATACTGGTCTACATTTGCTACAACATTCGCCCCTGAGCCGCAAATTGGAAGTGGAACAAGAGGGACTGTTGCACCACCAGTGCAAGCCTGATCTTGCGTATTAGTAATTCCAACATGGTCGGAATTACTTACAATTTGATTGAATATAGTCCACGCATCAATTAGAGTGACATCTAGATTCAAAGAACTTGACAAGTTGTTTATCTCAACAGATAATTTACTGTTGTAGTCGACTATGTCGCTTGCCATTGTGACTTGTTGCTGAGCAGAACGCGAGGCTCCTTCTGGAGTCAATTCCAATGGCGGAAGATTAGCAACTACGAATCTGCTAGCTCCGGCTGCAGCTAAAGCTTGCACATGCGAGGCCATGTTTTGGCTAATCAAATCTGGATTGCCAGTGCCGTAAAGGAAATCATTCCCACCTGCCCAGATGAAAACTACATCTGAATTGGTAAAACTTGATTGAACATTTGCGAGATAGCTATTGATCTGTGAACCCGTGTTGGGTAATGTCAGATACGAGTATCCTTGTCCGGTTTGTGAACCGCCAAATGCTCTGTTATCCCCTGGCGAAATACCATTTCCAAATGTTGTATTCAATCCATATCCATCCGAGATATGCTCGATCCAAACAGGGCCATTGGAAAACCTCCCATTCCAGTATGGAGGTGATGAGAATACTGTTGAAACTATCAAATCCGCATTTCCATTACCCATGTCAGATAGTGAATCACCAAACACAACCAGATTTGAGGCTGGTTCTAGTATAGAATTTCTTAGAACGGTAAAAGGCATGTTATCTAATGCTGAGGATGAATCTAGAATTACTTCTACTGAAAGGTCATGGAAAGTTCCACCGGAATAAAACTGGTTCATAGCTAGTTGAATAATGTGAGTGGAACCTCCCATCTGGAATACAATTGAACCATTGGTAACGATTCCATTCTCATTGCTTAGTTCCCAGTTAAGAGTTATATCTCGATTGAATGGAGCTCCTGAAACATAGACCTCAGCCAATACATCATCTGATGAAACCCATACATTTTGAGACATAACTATCTCTGCTGTAATTGCCCGTCCAGAAGTTGCCTCCACATGCATTGGAATTGTAGACATTAGCAGAATCATCACTAGTGCAATAACCCGCATGGCAATCGTTTATGCTCGCAGTAAATAGCACCATCCATCAAAGAAGCAATAATGCATAGGTCAACGAACTCAATATACGATTAGTCAGTGGACGTTTTATGGCGAGGGCTGTGATTGGAGGAGGCTGCTTTTGGTGTGTCGAGGGAGCATACAAGGATATGCGAGGAGTAGAATCTGCATTACCTGGATATGCTGGTGGTCATGACCCGAATCCAACATACAATTCTGTTTGTGCAGGAGTTACTGGCCATGCAGAAGTTGTTGAGATAATTTACGACTCAAGCATAATATCATACGAAACAATTCTAGAAGTATTTTTCACTGTTCATGACCCTACACAACTGAATAGACAAGGTAACGATGTCGGAACACAATACCGTTCATCAATATTCTACGTAGATGAAAATCAAAAACTAATTGCAGAAAATGTGTTAGAAGATTTCAAACAATATTTCGATGATGAAATAGTCACCGAGATAAGTGAGCTAACGAATTATCATGAAGCCGAAAAGTACCATCATAATTACTTCCAATTGAACCCCGGAAATGGGTACTGCCAAATGGTTGTAGCCCCAAAATTGTCTAAAGTTAGACAAAAAATGGCACATCTTTACTGATGGGCATTATTTTGAGCCACACCCCTTGGGGGTGAACATGGTGAACAATGTAGTCACTCCACCGACCCCCGTCAATGAACCGATTCTAGGATACCTTCCAGGTAGCAAAGAACGTGAAGAATTGAAAGCACAAATAGCAATTCAAGAAAAGGAAATCATAGAGATACCATGCATAATCAATGGTGAAGAAATATTCACTGGTAATGTAACTGAACAGGTTATGCCCCATGATCACAGTCACGTAATTGCCAGAGTTCACTTGGCTGGAGAAAAAGAAGTCAATGCTGCAATAGATGCTGCACTTGATGCTCATCAAATGTGGTCCACAATGCCTTGGGAATCCCGATGTGCCATATTCCTGAAGGCCAGTGAATTACTTGCTGGACCGCGCAGAGCAGAAATCAATGCTTCCACAATGATTAACCAATCAAAAACTTGTCATCAAGCTGAGATTGACTCCGCCTGTGAGTTAATCGATTTCTGGAGATTTAATTCAGATTATTGTAGACAAATTTACGAGGACTTACAGCCACCAGTTTCTCCGTCAAGCATGTGGAACTCAAGTGAAGTCAGACCCTTGGAAGGATTCGTATTCAGTGTCACACCATTCAACTTCAGTAGCATTGCTGCAAACCTTCCTTCAAGTGCCGCAATTATGGGCAACACTGGAGTTTGGAAACCATCAAGGAACTCCTATGTCTCGAACTATAGATTGATGAAATTGATGATGGACGCAGGACTTCCAGCTGGAGTAATCAACTTCATACCAGGAAAGGCAAGTGTTGTTGGAGATATTTGTATGTCTCACCCTGAACTAGCAGGAGTCCACTTTACTGGTTCAACTGGAGTATTCCGGAAACTTTGGAAAGACGTAGCAAATAATCTTGAGAATCTACGCTCATACCCACGTATTGTCGGGGAAACTGGAGGTAAGGACTTCATTGTCGCCCACCCTGATTGTGATAGGCGAGCATTGGTAGTTGCTTTGCTGAGGGGATCTTTCGAGTTCCAAGGACAAAAGTGTAGTGCAGCGAGTCGAGCCTACATCCCACAGAGTGTTTGGGATGCTATTGGAGACGAATATTGTGAAGAGGTTTCTAAGATTACAATCGGAGACCCAAGAGACTTTTCCAACTTCATGTCTGCTGTTATCGACAAGAAATCATTCGACAATATTGCAGGTTACATAGACCGTGCAAAGGCAGACTCTGGGTGTAAAATTGTGACTGGTGGCGGATATGATGACTCTACTGGTTACTTCATTGAACCAACTACAATTCTTTGTGATGACCCGAAATATGAGAGTATGGCTGAAGAAATATTTGGACCAGTAATGTCAATACACATCTATCCAGATAACGAATTTGAAAGCATATTGAAGATATGTGACTCAACTTCAGAATACGCACTAACTGGCTCGATTTTTGCTAAAGACAGAAGGCATATCGAAACAGCACTAGCCGCTCTTAGATTCAGCGCTGGAAACTTTTACATCAACGATAAGCCAACTGGCGCAGTTGTAGGGCAACAGCCATTTGGCGGAGCTAGAGGAAGTGGTACCAATGATAAGGCAGGTTCTCCATTGAACCTTCTAAGATGGGTCAGTCCACGTTCAATCAAGGAAACCTTCGCTCCCCCTCATGACTGGACTTACGGATTCTTGAACTGATTTGGAAGACGACCCTTGGATTCTAGAGCCGCTCTGACCTTAGGAGTTAGAAGTTGAACATCCCTGTTCCTGGCCATTAGAGAGAGTAAATACCAGCCAACTGAAAGCAGCGGTGTTGAAACTAGAATCGTTAGACCAAACCACATCACGAGGTTATCGCTAGCAGCACCCCATGCCCAATACCCAACGGCAACAAGAGTCAGAATTAGGAACATTCTAGACGCCTCACTCGGTGTCGACCAACCTCTATGATCCATTCTTGGAGCGAACAATCTATCCATCCAACTCATGTTCTAATCTCATGTGATTTACTTTTGAATGAATGTTTTTTACAACCGGATGGTTAATCTCCATAAGTTGGCAGGAACAATCCCTGCGATGATGAGCGCACTAGAGCGGACTGCTGTTTCAGTGACGAGTGATGGGCGAACTGAGCGGGGACCAATCTAACCATCACAACCTTGGTTTAGTCTATCCATTCTGCCCTAACTATGCAAGCGATGGTGGCGCCTTTAACCCCGCCACCAAAAGGGCTGGCTCTAGCGAGTAAATCTACTACCTGGAGCGTCATATGGAGGATGCTAGGGATTGTCTTACTCTTGTATGTGATAACCCAAGTAGCGATATTAGTATTGTACGGAATGATCGAAGGTGATTCCGCATTGTCGATTTGTGCTATGATATTCTTAGTACCACTATTACTATTATTCACATATGTTAGAAGGCCTAAAATTACTCATGTTGTAATGGCAGCACCTGACTCAACAGATGGTGCCCTCCAGCATAGCCTTCCTGATTCCAGAATGTTGTTTACACCAGTTCCCACTAGATTTTCACACCATTTAATCAGAGACTCCCCTCCACTAGAAATGCCACCGACATCGACACTTTGGACTGTATTCTGCATCACTGTACTAGCTGCATTCTTAGGATTGCTACCTGTAATGTTGAGTGATGAACCGATCTGGATATTACTCGCAGTTCTGGTAGGAGTACCTGCATGGCTGTTCGGTTTCTCACTTCCAGTCCATGCATGGTGGGCATTCTCGACTAGGCACTTCCAATTAATGACGACAAAGAGAGATGGTGAACAGATGCTTGTCGCCGGTATGCTTTCCACAATACCTGCAATTGTAATCAACTCCTTACTATTCCCACTTATGCTACTAATGATAGGTATTGAATCTATGGAACCAGGGTCGCTAGGAGAATTCCTTATTCTCACAATTAGCGCACCAGTAGGTGAGGAATTGTGTAAAGCCGCATTTGTATTGAGCTTATACAAATTGATTGATTCTCCGAAACGAGGGTTTCAAATTGGTTTTTCAGTGGGTCTCGGCTTCGCATTGCTTGAGAATTTGCAGTACATCATGTTGTCACTAGGTGGAGGAGAATACGCCGCAATATCGTATTCTATGACTACAGTTATCCGAGGTATTGGTTCAATCCCTGGACATGCATTTTGGACAGGTTTGTCCGGAGTTTCAATAGGATGGTATCTTTGTACAAAGCGCGGAATATCTAGCGGTAAGATTCAGAATGATGATACACAATGGGTAGTTTTCGATGGAGATACGGGTCAGTTAGTAAATACTCAAAGAGAGTTGACTAATATTGGAAGAACCGTAAGAGGCTGGTTGTACAAACCTTACGACAAGGTTTGGAGTTTGCCTAGATCTCCACTAATAGGAATACCACTTGCAATCTTTGGACATGCTGCTTGGAATGGGAGTAGTTGGCTTGTATCTTGGCTATTCAGTGAAACAGATATTGTAGTACAGTTTTTGGCCAGCATTACATGGATAATTGTGATGGTAGTTGGTTTGTGGATAATAGGAAGAGAAATCCTAGCAGCTGTAATGCATCTGCCTTCTTAGCACCTCATTCCAAGTTTAATCTCCTAAAGCAGATTATAGGGGCAAATTATAGACGGTGATTCTTGTGGGAAGTAAAGAGGCTGACTGATTATGGACATCATGCAACCAGGTTTGACCGAGGGCAATCTCTTGGTTACGTTCGGTATTGTTAGCGTCCTAGTACTCATTTCAGAAAAATACCGAGTCTTAGACAGGCTCGGAGTATATGCCGCAGCGGCTCTCGGACTTGTAGTGGGTGGATTAGGCCACTGGACATGGTTGGTCATTCTTCTTGGATTCTTAGGAACATCACACAAAGCCACTAAGTGGAGATTTGATGAAAAGACTGCTAAGGGCTTGTCTGAATCCAGTGATGGTCACAGGAGTTGGGGTAATGTCGTAGCTAATGGCGGGCTTCCAGGACTTGTTGCAATCATATCTTGGTTGCTTGGAGACCACGAAAACGGCCTATGGATTTTCGCAGCATCAGTTGCTGTTGCCGCATCGGATACTTTCGCATCTGAAATTGGTTGCCTAGATGAAAGGGTAAGAATGATCACAACCATGAAAAAATGTGAACCTGGGCTAAACGGAGGTTTCTCTCCTAATGGACAAATGGCTGCTTTTGTAGGCTCATCTATTATTGCAGTTCTAGCATTTTTATCAGACCAGAATATCGAATTAGCAATACTTGTAGCAGTTATTGGGTGGCTTGGATGCCAAGTAGATAGTTTCCTAGGGGCATTACTAGAGAACAGAGGTCTGATGACTAAAGGAACCGTTAACGCAGCAGCAATTACCTCCGGTATTATTGCGATGTGGTTGTATCTTGGAAGCCCACATCTATGATGTGGTTTCTTCAACTCCGAGTGCTTGGGGTATTACATGCAGAGGAGGTGGATTGCACTTTTCGCACTATTGTGCATCATGATTCCTTCCTTCACGTCCATGGTGACAAATGCATCAGCAAATAACGAAACATATGAAGCGGGCTTTGTTGAATGGGACATCAATAACATCCACCAAATTTACCTCAGTGGTGATGATGATGATGATGTCAATCTAACACGTGATTATCAAGGCGCATCTATGGGTAACGTATTGATTAGTTCTGGACGCAGCGCTTCTATTGGCCCGTTATCCATGCCTCCTTTAGAGATGGGATTCAATGGAACATTCAACATATCAACCTACATTGCGGCATACATGCAAGTAGGTTCGGGGGTTTCGTGGCTACAGTGCAAGACAAATAATCCTGTAACAATAGATACTCAAGTTCAAATTGGAGATTTCTCTTACTTCGGAACGATTGTTGATTATGTCTGGGAATCATCTGCTGACGCACACAATATGAGTACTCAGATCTCAATGGGGAACATCACAGCTAGAGAAGGCGACATTATCACTTACTCGATGTCTGCGTCGACAAATTGCCCTAACAGCATAAACCTCGAATGGGGGGGTTCGAATCAATTCAGTGGAGGAATTGTGATTCAGGGAGATTTATTTTCTCCTGAATTCGAGGTCACTGTTGATGATTCAAAATTAGCACACATCCAGATGGTTGCGACTCTACCCTGGGGGTTCAATGATTTAGATGAAGATTTTACTTCGATGAATATCTATGGTCCGGTTCAGCCAGATGAAAAAAGAATATACGACGATGATATGCGTCCTGAAGGATTTACTGCAACCAGCACATATGTCGAAAGAACTGATGACATGGGAAGGCCATCAAAAGTATTCACTGGGAAAAACAAGTTGCCAGCAGGTGATAACGTACTGATTGTTTGTCTCAAGACAGTGGATACACAAACTACTGGAATCGCAGGTAAAAACTGTGACCACGCTGGAATTATCAGATTTAATGTAGAAGAGGATGCTGATCCAATTGCAAGTGCATTCCTTTGGCTTTCAATATCTGGTTTTGTTGCAGTAATCACATATCTTTTCGTCTTAATCAGACAAGGGATTTTACTACCATTACCATTGATTGCTGCCCTAATAGTCATGGCAATCCTAATGATTCCCTTAGCCAGCGACATACCGGACTTAGGAGGTGAAGCTATAGTTGCAGATGATGCTAGAGCGCCATCATTCCTACTTCACCAGAACGGTAATGGCTCATCTGTATCTCTTGATGAGTTACTAGATGGGAAAGATGCGGTTATAATTGGTATCACATTACCTGCATCCAGCAACGCATTAGATCAGACTAAGCAGATTGAACAAGCAGTAGACAGACTAGACGGCCGTGTAAGTGCGGTGCAAATAGTCACGGGCGAGAATGTAAGAATGGATGATTTAGATACAATAGCAGGAATTACAAATGCATCTTGGCCAATACTGATTGATGATGGTGAAAGTAGATTTGCTAGTAGAATGCCGTTGGGAGTTTCAGATTCAATTGTAATCATAGATTCATCAGGCCATATTACTTATTCAGTAAGTGGTACAACTAGTACTGAAAACTTAGTCAATGCTGTCGATGAGATTGGCTTTGGGGGTCAACAATCAGTCTTCTCAACTCTAGGCTTATTCTGGGGACCAGGATTAGCGATGTTATTTGTAGCGCTCCCTAGAAAGACATACGAGGCCCCTGAGGAGTCATTTATCCCGGGTGCGCTATGGGGAAGTGTAGCACTTGCAGGAGGCGTTGGTTTCCTCATGGTAAATTCAATTTCACTATTCATGTCATTTATTCCAGGAGATAATGACTTACGAACTTGGGCAGACATAACTTTGATTGTTTGGTTTGTTAGTGCTGCAATTAGGGCTGCAAGGAGTGGAACTCCTTGGGAGATAGGATTTGTATCCAAGCGAATCCATAATCTATATTCTAAGGGATTCCAAGAATGGAGAGACATTGAAGATGTAGAGAGAGACCTACTGATCGGATTTTGGATGGGATGGTTCATTTGGCTAGCACACCCTGCATTGCTTACTCAAGGAGTAGCTGCTTTGACTATGACAGGAGGGGTGAATTACTTGTTCGGCCCATTCATGCTAGTCATACATACTTTGACAGCAGGAATACTCACACTTATCATCAGATTTGTTGCATCATGGGGAGGCCCTATTTCCCGTACATTTGGCTCATATGGCTCAGGTCCATTCTCTGAAGCACTCGGATGGGCCCTGATACCAATTTCACTTTGGGCTTTGGCTAACATAATCATTAACGCATCCAATGTTGGAATAATTTGAGTGTTGAACATGGCAAGACAAATTCCTAGGGGCCATCTTCCATTTCCTATGCCTGAAAGAAGTCATGCGCTGGTGCAGGAATGGAGAGACCTAACCTTCATGCATTGGGAAGTAGAGCCTGAGGCTCTGATGCCTCATATTCCTAAAGGGCTGGAAATAGATTTATTCCAAGGTAAGGCATATGTCGGAACGATTCCATTTGTGATGAAGAATGTAAGGCCAAGAATGCTACCTCCTTTACCGGGAGTATCCACATTCCCCGAGTTTAATATTCGCACATATGTTACAAAAAATGGCAAGCCTGGTGTTCTTTTTATCACCCTAGATGCTCAAAGTCGAATCACTTGCTGGCATGCTCCGAGATCTTATGGCCTCCCATATAGGTATGCGAAATGCAAACTTAATGCTAGTAATGAGAAATATTCTTGGAAATCACGTAGAACTAGTGATGGAGTAGAATTAGAAGGAGAATGTGAGATACATGGAGAGAGTAGAATTGCAGAAAAGAACTCACTTGAGTATTTCCTTTTCGAAAGATATTCACTCTACACTGAACACAGGGGCAAATTGCACATGGCATACACCTTACATGCTCCTTGGGTGTTCAAAGATGGAACTGCAAAGATAATCAAAAACACTCTAACTGAATCATATGGGTTAGGAATTGATGTCATGAATCCTCAACATGTCCATGCTTCAGAAGGTGTTTACGTCCAGACTTGGCCGATAGAGGAAGTGGTTTCATGAGCGATAGAGACTTCTTGTTACTAGATGGCGATTGTGGACTATGTCACAGATTAGCGACTTTCATCGACAAACGCTTAGCTAAAGGCCAAGACTTAGGATACCGTCCAATTCTATCAGATGATGCCCAAGTAATGATTGCTAATTTCCCTGAAAAACAGCAGAATGCAGATTCTGTCTACCTTCTCAGAAACGGGAAATCGTATATTCGTTCTGCCGCTGGAATCAGATGCCTACTATACATGAGGTGGTACTACTCAATGTGGTTTCCAATATTGTGGGTTATACCTCTGCCGATTCGAGACATTGGATATCGCATTATTGCCAAATACAGGCATAAATTCTTCAAAAAACCAGCAACTTGCCTGTTCAGAGTAGATTGATGAAACTACCTTCAGAAAACAATAGGCTAAGTATGATGCTTATTTTCTTACAGACATGAAGGGAATTGCTATAGTTGCCATTTTGCTTGCAGTTATTGCTAGTCCAGCAGTTAATGCTAGTCCTGCGGATTCAACTCATGTAGTAAACCCGGATACGATCATAACGGTAGATAGCACCAATTTGAGATTCAGCCCCTCTACCATAACCATCGAAGAAGGAGATGCTGTGCGCTTCTTTTGGGATGGACAGATTCTCCCCCACAATGCCGTTGACGACAACGAGACATTTGATTCAGGAGACACAAAAACTGACGAAGATTACAGGTTTGTGTTTGTTCAAGGATTAAACGGGACATTCGAATATTATTGTGAACCTCACAGAAGTTTAGGCATGGTAGGACAAATAATAGTCAACCCTGCTCCTGCAGTAATGGAAAATAATACTACTGAAGAACCTGTAATCGAAGTCGAAGATGAAGATGACTCATTTATGCCATTCCTATCATTTCATACAATGTCAATTGCAATAATGATTGCAGCTATAATTAGAACAAAAGAAGATTAAATGATTTCACTGGCCTCTAGAACCGGTCTTTTCAAACTAGGTGAGAAGTCTACTAGTTTGACCCACATTTTGATATTATCACCTTCACGGAGAGATAGGATCTGTTCGTCAAATGAAACTGGAACTTTGACCACTCCAACATAAGGTCCACCATCAATCAGTCCATGGACAGATTGCCCGCCTCGATAGACAGGATCTCCTAATAGAGTTCTTTCCATTGACTTGATTCTTAGATTAACTAAGTATTCACTAACTTGTTTATTCATTAATTCTCTACGTTCACTTGAGAACCTAGCACCTTCCATTTCAACAATCAATTGTTCAAACTCAGTATCAATACCATCGGTTAGTTCTACATTAGATGCATTACTTCCTGAATGGACGACCTCTTCATTAACATCCTCTGATTCATCAGAAACATTTGCAGAATCTTCATCTTCCCAAAACGGTTCTAAGTTAGTTGGCAATGCTTTGTAGGCTTCATCGAGTGTATCTACACTGGTAGTCAACATTCCAGTTTCAACCATTTCTCCTACCCACCAAATGTCTTCCCAATCGGAAACTTGTACTGTGTATCTTGAATCTGATACCCATTGTCCAACACCTAAAATGGAACCATTTACAAGGAATGTTCCATCTAGTCTGATTTCTTTCTTGTTGGAATCTTTTACCCTGATTACTCTACCTGGGCCTGAAAAGTTTTCAGTAACGATTTGGTCATCGATTTCTTCCATCACCGAATCAATTTCAGATAGTTCATCTTCCATTGATTGGTCTTCGATTTCGATTCCAAGGTGATTCCATAAGCGGTACAATTCAGCGGTATCTAAAGTACCATCTCCATCTGTATCAAACTCTTTGATTGAGTCTTTTACGATGAATAAAGGCACCGTCATTCCAGTTGCAGCGGATAGTGCACCAGCTATTTCCACAGGATCGAGTTTACCGTCTTTATTCAAATCACCAAGTTCAATCAGTGATTCAGGAGTTAGGTTTCTTTGACGAATCTGTTTTGAAAGTTGATCCATTACTACATTTCCAGCAACTTCTGTTGCCGTTTCGCCTTGTGCGTTAGTAGGAAGGGCTGCGTTGAGATTGTATTTGCCTTGCTCAACATTTTGTCGTAATTTCTCTTTCCCTTGTTCACGTAACTCTTCAGCACGTTCAATTGCTCTTTCACGGCCTTTCTTTACAATCTTAGATGCACCAACTGCCCCCAAACCACCTGCTGTAACAAGTGCGCCTAATTGCAGACCCTTTGTGGCTAGGTCAGACCTATGCAGGGCTTCGATTTTTTGGGTTTTGGAGCCACTGTCAATACCGTATGCACCAGCAATAATATCTAATTCTGAAGTTTCTAAGTCCTCTAGTTTCTTTCCACCACGGACTTCAGACACAACTCTAGACATAATCTGATTTGATTGGTCATTGTATTGTGCTGCACGGCCCTGAACCTGTTCTCCAGCACCGTGTAGATCATTAGCACTCCACTTCCATTCTCCAGAAGAGTCTTGTTTGAGCACCATATTACCTTGAGCGGTGCTTGCTGCACCACCGGCTGCAGAAACCAGCCCTCCAAATACAAGGCCACAGATTCCTAAACCGCAGCAACCTGAACCTAATCCTTCGATTCCGACCATTGAGAAAATTAATCCTAAAAAGATTAGGCCACCACTAATCATCTGGGTTGCAGAATGGGCACTAACTCCTTCGGACATAAACCTACGATGATAGACGACCTCAATAAATTGTGGGCGTCAAGGCCATTTAGGCCTAGGCCAATCTCTAGGATCACCATGGGTCCATGAAATCGTACAAAGCGCAGTCTCTATTTGTGAAATTCGAGTGTATCCCCTCTCTATTTGTATTCTAAAAAGCCAGTCTTTCAAACGTCCAAGTTTGATTCCAGGTCCTAATCCCGTTTTAGACATCAACCAACTACCATCTATCAGGCAAGATACATCTGTTGGGTAATCTAGTGATTTAACCAAATCTGAAATGTCAGCACCAATAGCCTCCATCAAGGATATATGGGTCTTTACTTCGTCGCCAAGTTGGTTTCTATATATTCTTAAATCATACTTATCAGGGGTCTTGTGCAATAGGAAGTGCAACAATTTTGTCCTTCCAATTACTTTATTTGAACACTTAAAACGATTCAATAACGAAGAAACTTCATCCGATTTAAGATAAGTGAAAAGCATTGCAATTCTAGCTTCCAAGTCTTCTGGAAGTTTTTCTATTAAACCAAATATCTCTTTGGCGAATGGGTAGCCGAATATTGCCGAAAGAACTCCGTCATCATTCATTCTTGAAAGTACGACATGCGCGTTTTTACCGACGATTATCCTCTCTAGCTCATTCCAAACTCGTTCTATTGAAACAAGTGCGAGCATAGCTCGATTGTCGATTAATGCAGAAGATAAATCATTATCGGGATACCAAATCCCTTTCTCCTGACGATCCATGAAACGATAAGCGCGCATTATTCGTAAACCATCTTCAGATAGCCTTTGTTTTGCCTCACCAACTGCTCTCAATATACCTGAATCTAAGTCTACTTTACCGTTAAAGGGGTCATGTAAGAGCCCCCGAGCACAATCATATGCCATTGAATTCATTGTGAAATCCCGCCGTGAAAGGTCGACAGAAAGACTTGTTCCCCACTCAACTGCATCAGGCCTCCTACCATCACCATAGCCTGTTTCAGTGCGCAATGTAGTAACTTCAAACATAGAGTTACCACTCTTTACGGTGATGGTTCCGTATCTTTCCCCCGTTGGTATGGTGTCGTCAAATGATTCGATAACTTGCTGTGGAGTTGCATCTGTGCAAATATCATAATCTGTTGGAATCTTTCCAAGAATACAATCTCTTACTGAGCCACCAACTACCCAAGCGCCAAATCCGCCGGCACAAAGCACGTCTAAAACGTGCACTAAATCCTCATTTGGAGGAATTAAACCATGCATTTCGATGCCTGGGTCATCGGCGGCTCTGCCCTCCTCCATGTTTTTGTCACGCTCACCCTTTCCAAAGCATTATCCCAAATATCGCCTTGGAGAGGCCTATGTCATGGGAAGCAGACGATGTCACATTAGTTGCTTTAGATTGGTTAAAGCCCCATGAAGAAATCAAAACTAGGAACAGAGATAAGTTGCTAGACATGACAAAAAGGTGGGGTGGGTTTACCAAACCATTACTGGTAGATTCTGAAACTGGAGCCATCTTGGATGGACATCACCGCCATTCAGTAGCAATATCATTGGAACTCAAAAGAGTTCCAGTGATTCTAATAAATTATCTCCGAGATGAAGAGATAACTGTGGATGTATGGCCGGGCTGTGGGCTTGATAGTATCTCTAAGGAGGATGTAATAGCAATGAGTCTTAGCGGAAACTTATACTCTGCAAAAACTAGTAAACACACTATAGCGAATCACATGCCACCGATTCACATCTTATTGGAAGAACTTGAGAAAAATGAGTGATTAGCGTCTCGAGCGCTTTATTTCTTCCCAGATCTTATTTCCTTTACCTTCAACTTTAACCAAATGGCTTGGATCTGCCACAGGAGTAATATTTACTTCCATCAGAACACCTTCTCTTGCAATCGTCATGTTGGTAGCGACCCCGGTATTACCGTATATTGCGGCTGATACTTCTTTAGAGGATTTAACTCTCAAACCCTCTATTGCTACGATTTCATCGCCAGTGTGGATTAGTTCTCTACAAGGAGAACCGGTAAGATGAGTTCTTACCTTTACTGAACCACTTGAATTGCTCAGATTAATTCCTAGCCATGCTCCACCCTTCTTCTTTTCAGGAACCATATTCAGTCCCAGTGACTTCATTGCAGCTGTAGTATCTGGTGCTTGACGGCTACTTACTAGAGAATCTAGCATAACACCTAACCTTCGACCTCCAGGAAGGTTTACCAGTGTTCTCTTTATGTCGGCATGAGTTATTCCCGGATTACTAGATTCAAGTTTGAACTCATGATAAAGGAGAGCCATGACGTCATCCATCCCAGATTCACCCTTTGATCTCTTTCTTAATTCAACATCTAGGCAAAATATGGCCATTTCACCTTCTAGGTAATATGAAATTTGAACCTCCCTACTATAGGAATTAGGTTTGTACAAGTGAATCCATGCATCATGGCTACTCTCTTGTAAGGATTCATGATTCATCCCATTTCGATCGTTATGTCTTTTCATCTTCCTAGTCCAATCTTTGTTCCAGTCATCTTCTGTCCAAGCTCCACTTCTTAGGCAAAGAATGTCTCCAAGCCACGAAGTTAGTCCTTCGAACCACCATAGTAAATCGGTGTGAACCTCACGCTGCAAGTCATAATCAAGGAAGTTCCGAGGACGAAGTTGCTTTACATTCCATTGATGCAAGAACTCGTGGCTAAATAATGAAACCAAATCCCTCCATTCCTCTTCATTACCTTCTTGCAAGCACTTGCGTGGCATCATTGAGGTCTGACTCCTAAGGTGCTCTAATCCACCACGTCCTGATTCGGTTAAGTGGATCACTGTCCAGTATTCTTTCCATTCTGGAACTCCGAACAATGCATAATGCTCTTCTGCAATTAATTTCATGGATTCTAACAGTCTATCAACTCCTTTTTCAGGGAATGGAAGGTTACCTGAATCCCATAATTTGAGGTACTGCGTACAACCTTGAACTTCGAATGAATACATAGAGTTCGCATTTGATTCCATAATTGCATCCAGAAGTTCATCTCTTCCTTCTGCGAACCATTCACCCTCTTCTCCTTCTAATTGGATTGCAGTTTGCCAATCATCAGGCTTAGCAAGGGTGACTTTGTGAGTCCCATCCAATCTTTCGGAGTCAATACCTCTTGTAGGAAGCATCCAGGTATAAGGTGGCATAATATGAACATGAGTACGATCAAGATGATTGGCACGACAGGTCATTTCGGCAGCTAATACTTTGTAAGTAACCACTACTTTACTTGCACCACTAACCCCCCTAATTCGTACACCATCGACATCAATCCTTTGAACTTCAACATCATTCCCATCGCATGTAGCTGAAAGGCTAGTCAAATGTTGCATAGGTTCTCTTATCAAGTAAGAACCAGGTATCCACCTCGGGAATCTAAGTTCGAGAATATTCCCCATAAATGGGCCTTTTATCTCGATAGATACGCCAAGTCTTCGACTGGCTCCATCTGTTGCATCGGCGTGGAAAATAAGACCTGATGTCATGAGTCCTCACCTGCCAACTCAGAGACGGAGGCTGATAGGTTGTTCGCTGCTAAGCGGACTAAAGTTGAACTGTCCTCGCTAACAACTGACAATTTATCATGGTCAATATCATTTCTTCCTTCCATTTGCTCAATCAATTTAGAACGTGTCCTAGAATTTAACTGGGCATTTTGAATCATAGACCATCTAAGAGATTCTGATTTTGAATCATGACGAGAACGTAGCCATCTAACAATAATATCTGGACTGACCTCGGCGATTAGATTTATTCTATCATCAACCACTTCAACATCATTCCTCAATGTATCTGCAATCGCTTTACGAACTTTAGGATTTGAATCCATACAAGCTCTTTCCAACATATCGCCACCTGTTTTTACTGCAAGAGATGCGATTAGTGAACGAAGAGAAGGATCGCTGGATGAAAGTCCGCGCTCAAGTGTTTCAGCCTCGAGGTGAAGTCCTTCTCTGGAGGCAGTAGATATTGCTGCTCTTCGTACTGAGGAATGCGAGTCCTGAATTAATGAAGAGATTAGTGTGACATCTATGGAGTTTTTAGCAGCCACAATTCTGATTGAATGATGCGAATCATTAGCGAAAACCTCATGCAAATTGTCTTCTAGTGCAAGACTATTTGCAGCAAATGATCTGGTTAAGTTATCTTGGCTTTCCAGTAATGTTTTCGCTATTTCTGGTGCATCGACCTTCTCTAATAGTTCGCCAGCAATGCGTTGATTACTCTCCATTAATGGTACCAAATCCTCTGAGTTTTGGGCCCATTTCCGATGTGCATCCAATGATTTATTTCTAAACCAAGGATCTTTATCGTCAAGTAAGGAAACAAAACCCTTGAGGGCTCTGGGGTTATCATCTTCGAAAAGATGCCTAACCGCTCTCCTTCTGATTTTAACATCTTTATGTTTCAATCTAGCGATTTCAGTTTCCATACCTGCCATATTATCACCTTATGGAATAAAGTCTGAATGACTATCATTCTCATCTGTATTATCAGTATTATCTGATGACGCATATGAAGCGATCTCTGGCTCCATCATGGATTGAATCATTGGCCAGAGCTTAACAAACCACTCGCCTTTCTCCATGATTAGTTGCATCATTGGATGTTCAGAAGGGTCATCGAGTTCTTCCGGCGGAGGTAAATCATCAGGCAGTTGCCGTAATTCTGCAACTAAGTCGTATAATTTTGACCTATCATCTTGCTCGATAATCCCAACTTCACTCATTAGTTCAACTACCTGCTCAACAAGTTCTGCCATTTCTTCAGGTGAAGGGGTTGCAACAATTGTGTCCTCAATGTTTAACGGGCCGAAAATAACACTTCCCAAATCAGTTTCAAACAAATCATCGCCTTGTCTTTCTAACTTCAGTAGTCTTTGGGAATTTGTGGTGCCAATAGGTGCTATTGCAAACCCACCATCTTCGATATTATCAGATAACCAAACAGGCAAAGACAAAATTTGCCCAGTAACTAAAACTCGATTTAGTTCGGGTAATTCAACAATTGGATTTTCAGTCATCACATGGCATTCCACTGTAGGATAACCACGTAAATTGTTTGAAATGAAGTTTATTACTTCCTCTGAAGGATCAAGAATTGTAACCTTTCCTTCTTCACCAATTATATGTGCAATTAAAGCGCTAATGTATCCACCCTTGGCCCCATATACCACGATATGTTGCCCTTTTTCTAATTCCAAATTGTCTAACAAGGTTGCAATCATATGAGGTGCAGAAATTGTTTTTATTCCGCCAGATGGAGTTTCTAGGAATACAACAGGCCGGTCATGGAAAAAACCTTCAGGATTATGATTTGTGAAATCTCCGATATTGATCTTCAACATAGCATTCTCAACATGCTTAGGAATCGGAACACCTGAGGCTCTCAATTTCTTGATGAGCTCCATAGTTTCCCTCATGTCTTAACCTACTTGGCAGTTCCTTGTAAAGTTGCAGTATTATTGTATTCAGTCATCAACAGGCAAATCTTCGTCCTGCATATTTTTGTGAATGTTTTCTAGTAACAACTTGAATTGTTCATCTTCGCTATAATCAAGCATTTGACCATCGGAAACTACCATGTCCTTGAACATCTCATACTCACTAGGTGTGACTTTTAGATTACTAAAAGACCCCATTAAATCATCCATTACAATACTCTCGATTCTCGATAGATGCTCGGCCAGAGTCGCTCTGGCTAGTTTCATTTCTTCAGCCATTTCCGATATCCTAACTTTCCTCTTAGGGTCATACCACCCTTTGTCGTATGCGAATTTGGCTAACTTGAGTTGCTTAGAGTTAAGCGGTCCTGAATCTATAGTTGAGGTTATATCGAGGTTTCGAGCAGATATACGATCTGGTTTTGCCATTAGCCTAGCCATTGCTGCAACAAGACGCAATCTGACATTCCCGCCGTGAAGCACATATGTCAAACCCTCAGAGTTTAGGCTGCAGCCAGGCGCTGCCGAAGTTCCTCCCGTCCGAGCATTAAAGTTTGAAATCGGATGAGATAATCTAAGGTTCAACACATAACTATCGCCTGAATCATCAGGAGAATGATGAATATCCAGCAACTCTAGAAAATAAAGTGAATTAAGATCCTCTGGAACTTTTCCTGGCTTGAAAGTTGTTTTCAATAACATCCTTACATCTCTCGGAGTACGTTTGATGTAAGAAAGGAATACTGCGCTACTAACAATATCTAGCAATGGCTGGAGGTCTGTGTCTTTCAAGCGGGACCGTTTCCAGAATAGAGTTATCTCCCGCATAAACAGCACAAGACCGGTGTAGATTTTACATCTCCGGTATTATCTACCTTGATTGGTGACAATCAGCATTCCCAAAACAGCCCCTGCAGTTGCTCCAATTAATACTAGCAATGGCTGGCCAGGAGCTACAGAGTAGAAACCCATAGAACCTGCAACCATAAGTGGTGGACAAAGCATCATCACTCTTGTTATGATTGTAGAACTGTCAATTTTGACATCAGGAACAATTGTCAGGGACTTTGTCCTGCGCTGTATTCTTGAAGAAGACACCTTTTCTTGTAATATCAACAATGTTCTATCTCGTAAAGAAGGATCACTTTTCGAGAATCGGAAAGATAGTTTACATTTTTCAGTTATTTGTAATGCCTTTTCGATTATAATCAGAGGATTCGATGCATTCGTAAGAGAGATAGAAACTCCCATTCCCTCGCCTCTAACATGAGATAATGTTCGCCATCCACCTACTCCTTCGTTAAATTCGTCAAGAATCTCACGAAGTTTCTTCACGTCTTGATCAGTATTTGGAACTCCCCTTTTACGCCCCATTGCGAGTAAAGGCGTCAGAAACAGTGCACAAGTTACAATTGTTAGGCCCCACAAGAAAGCTGCTATTTTGAGTCCATCATTACCTAAACTCATTGCTATTGCAACTGCCAACATGAAACCTGTGTATAGGCCCAGTACTACCGATGCAGAGAAGGCTCTCCTGAAACCAACCTTCTCCTCCATATCCCTGCCACTACAATACTAGGGAAAACATATCCGCTCAATGCTCTTGGGCCCATCATGGAGCGCAACGGACTTGATAATCGCAATCGCGAAAGAAAAGTCGGTAATTGGGTTGGAGGAATTTCTTCATTCCTCTTGATATCATTTTTCTTAGTTCCAGCATACTTACCAGCAGATAGCGTACCTGAATTGTCAGGTCGGGCAAATGCATTCGACTACTATTCTGAAGACTCATGGGGCAATATACAAAGTGATAATTCGAAAGAAGTGGGCCATAACCAAAGCGAACACGGAATATTCGCATGGGGAGATTTAGACCCGTATGCTGCTTTCGTCTATGGTTTTGGAGACTTAAATTGCCATAACAAAGCAGAACGTTCATGGGAAATAAATGGCAACCAAATGCCGGTATGTGTCAGAGATGTTGGGATATTCTTAGGACTCGCAATAGGTGGATTCTTATTCTCGAGAAGAGGTTTGAATCGGTGGACAATTAGGGATTCATTCCTTTCACTATGCCCGGACAATTACATGCAGAGTGTTTACAAAAACAATCGACGCACGTTAGCCATGCTAGCAATTGCAGGACTTTTCGTGTTACCTATGGCATTGGATGGTTTTTCTCAGTTGCTTTTTGCTTCATACGAATCTAATGCAATGCTGCGACTGGCTACCGGGACACCATTTGGTATATTCTTAGGCGCATTCATCGCAGCTTCATTTTCAGCAAGGCCGGCATTGTTCTCACTAGACCCTACAAGAGTAATTCTTCCATCTGGCAGCCGTTTCCAGATACCAGTAGATGAAGAAGAGTGATTACTTGGGAGGCTCAGTAGCCCACCAAATCAATAACTCTTCGTCGCTAGAAGGGACAGGGCATTCTGCATGGCCGCTAGAAATCAAGTGTAATCTTTCGAATACATTCTTTACAGCACGACGAATTTGCAATGGGATTTTCCTGTCCTCATTTTCGATAATTATTTCCCCTAGAGCATGCTTCCAATCTGTATCAGGATTAGATCTCCTCCAACTAGCAAGTGCTGACCTCAAAGGCCACATTGCCAAACACAAACGCCCATAGCCAAGTCTGCTTTTACGTAATTTGAACATCTGTGCTTCTGCAAAAGGCACATGGCTCTGCTGGCGGTGTATCCACCTTTCCTGCTCCAGCCACTTAACCAACCGTTGAGTATGCCTTTTAGTAACTGAACGCACCGGACCTAACTGCCTGTGTAAAGTGGGAACATCAGTGGTATCAGTAAGGGACAATGTGCCCAATATAGCCCAAGAGGAATGTGCGATTGGACGTGCAGGGACATCACTTGACTTGGCCTTTTTCTCATCCCATTCATCCTCTGCAAGATTCATCCACTGAGCAGGAGACATCCCATCCAACCAGTCCTCAAGTAATGAGATATGTTGTGAAGGAGCTCCCGGTAGTCTTTGTTGAGTTTGGACCCCTGTTGTCAAACTCTTGAGAAGATGCCTGTCCACTTCATCACGGCTTACGTTTAGTGGTTCAGGCCTACGATTGAAAAACGTGCTAAGTACCTGTGATAGTTGTTTTTCTAAATCATCTAAACCGCTCTCATTCAATACCGGCCCCATAACAGTACAGCGGCTAAAAGGTGGAGGAGTCTCTATATCGCCTGATAATATACCCTTGAAACCGGCACGGATTCGCGTTTGTATTTCAGTGGTTTCGAAGTATTCATGTTTTTGTCCAGCCATTCGAAGAGTGCCTGAATTTATCCTTTTCATCGCCTTTTTAGGGTCGCAGTCAATCCATATTACCAAATCCGGAATCATAGCCGCTGCATTCATTTTTGCAACCTGGGACAAACCTAATTCTCCAACTACACCTTGGTAAACTAGACTTGAATGGATATTACGGTCGGAAATTATCAGGTCACCTTTCAATAATCTTGGTCTAATCCAAGTATGCGAATGATCTACTCTATCTGCAGCAAATAATCCAGCCTCTTCAAGGGGAGTGTAACCTCCCTTACTTACTGCATTAAGCGCTAATTTACCCAATTCACTATGCCTTCTAGGTTCGTGAGTAATATGCACATTTGGGAAGGCCATTCGATTGGCTAAATTCCCCAATATCCTAACGGCTTCACCTTTACCCGAACCATCGCCACCTTCGACGGTAATGAGGTACATTGTCAGAATACCTCCAGTCCTTTCTGGTCTTCGAACTCTTCTCTATTGAGCATTAGTAGCACCATGCTCAGGAGAATCAAAGCTGGACCGAATATTATCAGGCCTCTGCTGAAAAGCGCTATCCAACAGAATGCTTGTGTCCTTCTGTAACGCTTTTTCCTCTTAATTTCAAAGGATGCATGAACGCCAACAAGAGCGCAGCCAATCGTGAATAGGCCTTCGAATGTCGCCAATGCAACCGCATTTTCTAAAGACCACCCCTCAGTTTCTGAACGCTCATCTTTGAACCTTTCACCATCCCCTTCGACCATTGTTATAGGCGATATACCAATCGGTTCTGGGGTGAAATACAGTATCACTGTAGTGTAATTCTCCTTTGAAACATGTAATTCG